>Ga0172381_10007191_pt1 | contig 11054 bp, 11 predicted proteins | sample Leawel6488metaG_FD_119754 | JGI IMG/M metagenome (GOLD analysis project Ga0172381, IMG submission 119754) | Leachate microbial communities from a municipal landfill in Southern Ontario, Canada - Leachate well 64-88 metaG | ecosystem: Engineered > Solid waste > Landfill > Unclassified | place... | reverse complement strand
TATCGATTGTTGCATCGTCTGAACCCACACAAATTAAATTAGCTGCACTTGCCCCAAAAGCTAACTTGATAAACTGAAATGCACCGTCTCCGCCTGAACCAAACCCTGAATAAAAGGCTGTACCGTTTAGAGTAATTACTCCGGTTTTTGAGTTGATGATTAGAATATCACCTGAGACAAAAGATTCAGAAAAATCAAACCTGCAATCTTCTATTGTTTGATTCTCGATATAGAAATGCGACTGGTCTTGATTAAAGGTTACTGTGATAGTTGGATAAGCATAGTAATGGCCGGAGTTAGTGAGTACAAAAGTGCTGTCTAAGGCGGTGATGGTCTGAGAATCGGTGTCGGGAGTTACTGCGTATGCTAAAGGGTCGTTGCAGGTAAAATAAACTTGCAATATTCTAAATAAACTTTCTTCTTTTATTATCCTTAACCCATCAAACTGAGCATTATAATACTTTGTACTTTTGTCATTAAATACTAAAGTCTCATCTTCATCAGAATAAAGCGCCGCTAAAAATGCAGGAAATATCGTAGCTTCAAGGTTAGAGTAGCTTGAGCCCTCAAGCCTGCCTTCTACTGCCAGAGTATTTGCAGGGAATTTTTTACCTACTTCAATACTTCCAACTATTTTTGGTACATCAAAAGAATATCTATTCTGCTTTCCTAAGTCTCTACCTCTTATAACATGCGTGCTAAATCCCAGAGTTGATAAGGCTGTGCTATTAAAAGTAGTATCTAAACTCATGTCCCTAACCTCGATTGCGTCTGAAATTTATTATAAATTTGTTCTGCGAAATAATCTGCGTCGTCTCTACTGGATAATTTTTCGATATTGATACTAAGGTTATAAGTGTTTGCAGCGCTGCCGCCAACGTCTAATCCTGCAAAGGAAGGTCTATTTTCTCTAATTGCTTTTACCAACTCAGCAGGTATCCATGCCTCGCCTTTTTTACCCCAGAGTCCTAAGTCGGAGATATATTCGTCCCTGCCTAAGATACCGCCGGAAGCTTCTGTTTTTGTTGTTTCGGAAGGACCACCTGAAATACCGCCGCTTGCACTCCCGTTTGTAATAAAATTTGTTATTATTGTGTGGGTAGATACAATATCCGTACCGTGCATTCCGTCAATTGTTTTCTGGGTGTCTGCTGCTGATTTCTGGATTTCGGAAAAGTTATCAGTACCCTCTTTACCCATTGTTTCTAATTCTTTTTGAGCATTTTTAGTATTAATCTCATCTAATAGTTTCTGTTGTTTTTCCCATGCCTCGGCGATGTTGTCATATGCACTTATTGAAACTTGCTCCAAGATACCCATTGACTCATGGAATTTATCAAAGCCTGAGGTGTCCTTAAATCCACTGTCTACAAATGTTTCAAGTGCCGATACTCCCTGCCAGATTGTGTCCCATGTAGCGATTACGCCTATCATTAAATTATTAACCGTAGTCCATAAGGCATTAACAGTAATAACAAATTCGGATAACTTCGTAAGCCCCGTTCCTATTGAATCTACAAAGGACTGGTATTTTATTTCTGCGCCCTCAAGCCCCGAGCTTTCATCACCAATGAGGGAGCCAAAAGCTTTTACAAGGTCGTCCATGCCATCTTTAATCTTGGTATAATCGGCGCTCATTATGATTGTGATAAACTCGGCAATCTTGGTAAAAGCGTCTTCGGCTATTCCAACGATATTTTCCCAGTTAAGCTCAAGCCACTTGCCAATATTCTGCGCAGCTTCACCCGCCCATGTCTTTATTTTTTCAAGAGGTGAAGCCAGGTTTGTTACTGCGCCAGTCATGGGGTCAATTATTTCAGGGCCTTTTATAAACCATTCCATAAGCTTTTCGAGTGTAGGTAAAAAAGCCATGCCAATATCTTCTTTTAAATCACCAAAGACATTTTTCATCTGCTCCAGTCTTCCCGTGTATGTATCAGCCTGCGCTACTGCCTGCCCCCCAAATTCAACGTTAATTTCCTCAATTACTGCTTTCCAACCCTCAGCGGCGTATTTATTCTCATCAACCATAATTCCATAACGCTTAAGCATTCCTGTTTCACCAACCATCGCTTTACCCATAAGGATTGAGGCTGATTGTAAATCCTGCCCCGTTGCTGCTGCCAAATCTAGGGTAGCCTGAGTAGCAACTTTTATTTCTTCTTCGGTAAGCTTAAATGTAGCGAGCATAGCTTCAACTGAAACTATAGCGTCATCCTCAAATGCAGTTGTCTTTTGGAGTGCTGCTGCATAATCTACAAGGTTTTTTGATGTCTGGGTTGTAAAGTTACCGGTTGACTTTAGCGCAGTATTTAATTTAACAAGCTGCAACTGGCTGTCTGCTGCTGCGTCAACACAGTCATTTAAAAAACTTACAGTACCCTTGATTGCGCCCGATAGTACATCAAAACCTTTCTTTGCAAGCAGTAGTATTCCCCCGCCAATGGCAAGCCCTTTTAAAGTGCCTGCTAAATTATTCATGGCAGAATTAGCCTGCTTGGAAGCGTCAACAGCCCCTCTCGCGTTACCATCTATAATTATTTCCATTCGTTTATCAGCCATACATTTCCTTTAATTCTTCTGGTGTTAAAGTGCTTTTGAGTTTATCTACTTTCTTTTGGTGTGGAGTTTTATTTGCCTCGTCAAAACATTTATTCATATAGCTTACATATTTTAGAAAGCGTGTTGTTGGCATTGTCCATTTGTAATCGTCCCATTCCTTGCCGTAAAATTTCCAGAATGAAGCCGTTAAGTTTAACCAGCTTTTTTTGTCTTGCCCTTTACTACTTTTTTTGAATCAGCCCCATCCTCTGAGGTCCCTTTTAAGAATGTGCCGTAAGCATTTATAAAGTTTATTACCGCTATTTTAGGTATGCTTTTAGCGAATTTTTCCTTATCGATTTTGTTGTAGAAACCTATAAACTCAGCTATCCATTCCTTTATTTTGTCCCAGTCTTCTTCAGTCTTAGGCGATCTATTCAAACCAAAAAACTGCCTGTATATTTCAGCCGGAGCGTCCAGCTCTATCTCATATCTTTTGCCGGCAAAGACAACATCAATTTTCTGGTTTTCAAATCCACCCATATTTATTTCTTGCATAACGCCTCCTTATCCTTTCATTAAATTTTAAATATATGCGGTTGCTGTAGTATTTTTAGCAGTAACCGTTATAAGCTCGTTAGATGTATGCCAGTATGCTTTTCCGACTACATCTACCATAACCGGAGATGAATCCGTGTTAAGGTGTTTTGTTGCGTTCACCCAGTAGAGAGTAGGTATGTCAATCTTAAATTCCCTTTCAGTTGCCCCGCTTCCACGCGTGCAGTCAATTGAAAGCGACCCACCGTCAAGAGCTTCTACAAGCGCAGCGCCGCCGCCTAACTGTGCAGCAAGATATTGGGTATCCGCTGATTCAAGCTTTAAGGTTAGTGCAACATCAACAGTGCATTTCTGCTCCAAAAAGTCGTTCCATTTCCAATCGTCTAAGGTCTTGCACTTAAACAAGTTCCGGTTAATCGTGATAGTTCCTGAAACAATCGTAGTAACCTCGCTACTGTCTAAAGTGTAAGTTCCTTCAAAGCTTTTGAATGGAGCGTCTGTTTCATAGCTTGCCGAGGCTGCCGTTTCCTCTGTTAAGTCCCTGCCAAAGAAATTAACGCTCATTACAAGCGGCTGTCCTGCTTCAAATGAGATAACAACCTGATTTATCTTAGCGTCCAGCACCCTCTCAGTTGAAATTAGATCACGCTCAAAAGTTATCCAGGGTAAGGTATTTGCTTTTATTATCGTGTGAGTATGCACCGTTCCGGTTACGACAGTGTCAGCCCCTAAGATATAAGCCATTATTGCAGCGCCAATATCAGGCTTAACATAAGTGTCAAACGCGCCATCAATGTTATGCCCTGTCTTTAGTATGTCCTCTATTTCTTCATCGGTGTGCAGGCTTCCTACTTCTAAATAATCCTGTACGAAATCCCATGAATCAGCGCCGGTTACCGGAAAGAACTTAGCAGCCTGAACCGCAGTACCTTTAGAAACCTGCTTTGACATTCCGATATATCCGTCTGAACCTCTTTTACCAGTCATTTTATTTCTCCTTTACTAATATAAAATCGTCTCTATTATTTGCCTCTGTTATGGGAAGCTCAGGAAGTAAGTCCCCGTGCTTTACCCTCTTTTTGTATCTGGGAAAATCAAGCTCGACCCCTCCGATATATTTGGGTATAAGCCTGATAGATTTGTTATCCGGTTCTATCATTTTATTTTTGTACTCTTTTTTCATTTAACCTGTCCTCGTTTCTTCGGTATAGATAATTATCGGTATCCTTGCTGATGTGTGCGGAACTTTAAAAGATGGATTGATACCGTTTATGGTTCTTAATATCCTGTGGCTGTCTACATAATCAGGTAATCCCAGATCAGGATTTAACCAGAGTTTCTGAAATATCAGGAATAGCATTGTTTGAAGCTTAACGTCCCTTGTCTTAGCGTCCATTCCCTTAATGTAGACCGTAAGCTCAAACCGCCAGCCCACCTTATAGGTATGCGTAGTCTCAGGCAAAAATTCTTCTACACCGTCCCACCAAATATCCATGCAGGTATAAGCTGTTATTTCCTTGATTCCGTATTCATAGACCTTATCCATTCCGGTAACAGCTTCCATTAATGTCTTTATGGCGCTTTTAATTCCTGCTATATCGTTAGCCATTTATTATCCTTTCAACTTCTTCTTCGTAAATCTTTAAAACTTCCTCTGCTGATTCCTCGGCCATCTTAAAGAAATAATGTTTTGGTTTTATGGTAACTGAGTAATTGCGTCCGGCTTTGCCTCCCTTATCCTGTATTAAGGCATATGGACGTGATAAATATTCACCTGCAACCAGTCGCCTATCGCTATAAAGCGCTCTTATCTCACGTCTTAGAGTTCCCGTTTTATAAGGCGCTCTTACAAATGCGCGTTCCTGCCACATCTCAAGAGTTCTTTTAGAGGCACGCTCATTCATCTGGTCGTAGAGGTGAGGATAATTTTCGAAATAGCTTTTATATCCGGTGTTAAATTTTAAATTAATGCTTATCATACCGACCCAAAACTTACTCCCTTGTACCAGTCAAGAGTTCTCTTAACTGAATCAGGCATTGTCTTACCTGCCTGCTGAACGTATGCGCCTTCCTCAAACCTCGTAGAATAGTCGACTACCTCGCCTTTATATATGGCCGCTACCCATTCTTTTAATGCGAGCTTTAGTTTTCTTGGTACGTTCGCGCGCGCGGCCCCGTAGCCTGCGGTGTAAACTATGTCTACATTTTTATTATCCTTATCGAATGTATCTCCATAGAGTTCTACCCAGCCCTCTTTTAGATATACAAAATAATCAGTGTTTTCAGTTCCGACCGCTATATCATCGATAGCAAGAGAAGAAACAGAAACTATAGGCCTGCGGTCAACGAATAGATATTTAGTTCCGTCTCCGTCGTAGGTTTCCGTGTATGCTTTATTTATTATCTGGTCAAGTCCCAACTCCTCAGCAATATCGGCGCATACATCATCAAGTAGCCTTATTAAGACAGCGTCCATTGTTGTATCAGCGGTATCGGTTATGTTTAAAAACTCCCGCATTTCAGCAAGAGCCACTATTGTTACATCTAATACGTCAGTCATTTAACCTCCAATAACTGCCAAGTTTTAAATCAAGCTCATAAGGGAACGGCGTATGCCCTGCGCCCGGGTAATGTGTCAGTTCCCCAAAATATATTTCACTCCCTATATGGTAAAAATCTACCCTTAAAAAATCCCAGCCACTTGATAGCTTCTCTGCAAATTCAATCATTAAGTCAAACTCAGGAAGCCTTTTAACATCTATATCAACAGGCTTAAATTTAAATTCAATTAGATTAAAATTTTCATCGTAATAGTTAAAAGTCGAATTATCGAAATTGGTTACATAAAATAATTTAAGCTTGCCCCCGAACATACATAATCTGTAATCCCTCGGAAGCTCATACGTTTCACTCTTTAAGAACTTCTCTACTAAAATAAGCGGTTCAATCTGCGAATATGCCCACTCATTCCACCTTATAGAGTAATCCTCTGAGAGCCACCTTTTGCAAACGGCAATCTTATCTTCAGGTGTCATTCCGTAAGTAATCTTAAAATAGTTATCTATTAAGGTGCGTCTACCCTGACATATCATCCACCAGCCAGCCCCATTATTTGGTTTTATAACATAGTCTTCCGGCAAATCGTTAAATGGGATTTCCTCAGGGTTGTCAGTTACCCAAAGTAGCGGTACAAAGTGTTTCTCCGCTTCCTCTCCGATTCTCTGCCTTATATAATCGCGCGCCTTAAACTTATCCGCTGTTAAAACGATTAAAGGATTCCTATCAAATAGCTTCTTATGGCATATTTTTTCGTTGTATGTTTTGGGATTATCTAAGTCCAACTTGTAGCCGTGAAGCTTAAAAAATATCTCTTTTTCTTTTTCTATTTGCATACAGTAAATTTATCCGGCTGATTTCTTAATAAATGTTTAGCGTGTATTCCTAAGACTTTACGTGTCTGCTGGTAGCTGAATTTTCCTACCTTGGAATAATGGTAAGTAGGCATATCAAGGTAAGTTATAAATACCTCGTCATTATCTTTGATGTCATCAAGCTCAATCTTTTTAACCTCGCCGGGATAGTAGGGTACTGCCTTGCCCTTGCCGTCAGGCTTGGTCCCGTGTGGTATATGATTGGACCACTTGGAGTTATACATATCACCTGGACACATCGGAGTAACCTTAACCCCGGTCTTATATAGCGAGTACATAAACGGGACCTGATCCGAAGCGGAGGCAACTGAGATTTCACTCCACCATTCATTATTTAAAATCTTAATCTCGTCAGTTTGCCGTCTTAGGATAAATCCGCACTCAAATAAACCACTCTCAGCAGGCAATCCTTCAAGCTTATATCTTCTTCTCTGATCTTCTCTTAAAGAGAGCGGTTCGTCATATGCGTGCCTTGCGCAGTTCATATCTACTATAAACTCTTTATATACGCAGTCTCTTACCTTATGTGGAAATATTGCTATGTCATTCTCTTTTAAGAAGAGTTCAATCATTTCTCCTACGGGCGCGCGCAAGGCTACAGTCCCGTCTATCCATAAGACATACTCATAGTTAAAATAAAGGTGAGGCAATACTTTATACATCTTTGCCTGTCTTACGGGTTCATTGAAAGGAGAATATTTAACTTCCCTTACCTGCCAGACTTTCGAATCCTTAGGCTTATCCATATAAGCAATATAATCACAGTCAGGGTCAATATACTGGTCATCTCTTAATAGGTCATCACAACCCACTATTGCAGTAACTACGGCTATTTTATTTTTCTTTTTCTTAGGCTTTTTGGTTAGTTCGCTGCAGAGTTCCTTTAGATATTCCGCTGTCTTCTTAGAGCTGAATTCCTTTACATCTTCAAGCCTTATCTTGGCTTCCCTGTTTCTTGCCTCTATCGATGTGAACTTTTTAATTTCCCTGTAAAAGTCATACTCAACGCAGGGTACACCCAGAGACCATGCTTTAATTGTTTTATTATTTGACTTGTATGATTTCCAGTTAGAATATCTTGGATTAATTACAATGTCGGAGTTTAGGATTTCAGTTATCGTTCCTTCCTCTGACCATTCTTTAGTAACAAGTTCAATGTTTTTAAAAGGTTCTATCTCTATTTTACCCTTATCATATAAACAAGTCAGGGTAATTTTAAACTCTAATCCCAGCCGTTCTAAATCAGCCCTTGCAAGCTCATCGATTGAACAGATATTTCCGTATGAACCATACCAGCAAATCTTAAAATCTTCTTTTTTAGTGTGCTTTTTAACCTTATTGTGCGTCTCTAAATTTATACTGTCTGGGATTATCTTTATAATTTTGTCAGTCCTGTACTGCAAAAACGTGTATTTAAGCTCATCGGTAGGAACTGTTACTACATCCACATAAGGCATAATCTTATCTAAGAGTTCCCTGCTTTTACCAGACGGGTCATAATCTATAAAATCCCAGTGCGGATCAGTCATATCAAAGATAATCTTTACATCGGCTTCCTTTAAATCCTTTACCAGCTCCTCATCATTTATCCTTGAATGGAATATAACTACATCGCAATTTATAAGCTCGGTAAAATCACTTGAGACAATATAGTCATCTAAATACTGCCTTAGATAATCTATCCTTATTAAGTTAGCCCCTGCCTTATCCTGATAATAAGGTACAAATCCTATTTTCAAGCGTAAACCCTCCCGTCCTTTATTATGGTCAGCTTAGAGGGTTTTCTTTTCCCACCCTTTAGCAGTATTGTTTTTTCTAAAATGTCTATATAGCTTCCGATATGGTCTTTTATTTGTCTCTTATCCTTTAAGTAGTTATAAGCGTTATTGCCTATCTCTACTCTTTTATTCTTATTCTCAATTAACTTAGACAACTGCCTTGCCCATTCCTTATTACTTCCTGCCAGTAGTCCATTAATCCCGTCCTGCACGCACCTGTAAGTCGGTATCTTTTGTACAACTGAGGGAATCCTAAGCCTTGCATATTCCAAAAACTTTAAATCACTCTTAGCTAAATTAAATGGTTCGTCTGCTAAAGGGATAATTCCTATATCAAAGTTCATAAGTTTAGGGTAATCGTCTAAATCCCAGAATTCGCCCTGCCCCTCTATTTTCCTGTGCTCTTTTTTAGCAGTAAAAAACTTTATACGTTCATGCTCTTTTAAAGTGTATCTTGAACCAATAAAGTGAAATTCTACATTTGGGTATTTGTCCAATATTTCGTATATCGCAGGTTCAATTGTCTTAACATCTGGAAAATGCGATAAAGAACCCATATATCCTATTACGACTTTACCATTGTCAAGCTTTTTAACTGCGTCCCATCTGTAATCGCTAAAGTCTAACTGGTTAGGGAATATATAAGCCGGCTTATCAAATTTAGCGGAGTAATGGTCTGCAAGATACTTTGTCGTAGTGATAAATCCGTCAGCTTTAGACCATATCCTTACCCTCTCAAGCCATATCCTACCGCTTCTATTATTCGTAACGTCGGTTATCCAGTCAGTAGCTTTATCAACAAGGTCATCTACTTCTATTAGTACCGGTATATTGGCAAAATTGGCAAAGTTAAATATCGGTTCAGTCTCTAATTTGCCAGGCATTTGCGCAACTATAATGTCGGCTGCCTGTAAGCACATACCGGACATCTTCTTAATACGCTCTGTGTTAAAGTTATTAATCTTTCGTATTGCGCCTAAGGTCATCGGAGTTGCAAGTCTTTGCCTGATTATCTCATCATTTGGTATCACTATTCTATAATATCCGCTTGCTGTATCAACCTGCTCTAAGAAAAATATCTTCATGCCCTTACCCCCTTAGAGTATTTAAGGTTCGCATTCAGGAACTCCTCTAACTTGTTTGCAGTAATAAGGTCATTTAGCGCAAGTCTTTTAGTCTGGTGGTTTTGTCCTAATTCCTGCCCCCTGTATAATTTTGTTCCCGGGTAAGGTGTTAAAAGTGATAGCGAGTAATAATCAGCTTCAATCTCTTTTGCCAGTTCTATTGTTTTATCTACATCATCGTCAGTCTCATCAGGAAAGCCAGCCATTAAATACACGGTTAAAGAAATGCCGGCTTCTTTAATTAAGGTAATCTTTTTTCTAATCTCTTTTAGGGTAAGATTCTTATTTATTGTTTTAAGTATTTTTTCAGATCCGCTTTCAACTCCGACCTTTACACGGTAACAGCCCGCGCGCTTCATTAACTTAAGTGTTTCTAAGTCTATGCGGTCTAACCTTGTATCACAGCGCCATTTAATATCTATGCGTTCTTTTATTATCCTTTTGCATATCTCCTGAGTTCTTTTCTTAAGTAAGGTAAAGGTATCATCTACAAAATAAAGCTCATTAGTGTAATTTGCTTTTATGTCTTTAATTTCAGCAATTACATCTTCAACAGGTCTTAAAATAATTTTCTTATGCAGCCTTTTAGAAGCGCAAAAAGAACAATCGTTACTGCAACCAAATCCGGTTATTATGTAGCCCATGTCAACATCTGATAAGTAAGAGGTTCTATCAGGTGTAATTAGATGTTCTTCAAATAATAAGCTCTTATACTCATTCTCAAACTGCTTTACCTCTGAAAGTATTACATGAGGCCCGCCTGCAAATACCTTAATCCCTTTATCTTTGCAGATTTCCTCTATCCTTTTAGCGATATGAACTATTGGAGATAAAACTGTTATATGCACCGCGTCAGGCTTATAAAACCTTAATACTGAATCTATCTCAGAATAAATCTCTTTATTGTCGTAGTCAGGCACAGAGTCGAATAATTCTTCCTGAGTCCTGTAATCTCCTTCTAAGTAATCAGCGCTATATATTGCTATCCTATTTTCACTATCACATTTTTTTAAATATGCCGCTAAATATGAAAGCCCTAAACTCATTCCGTTAAAGTGGCTTCCCATAAATCTATAGAACGGCGGATTAATTAGTAAATGTCTCATTGCGCCTCGCTTACATAAAAACAAAAATGTTCCTTTAGTTTCTCCATGTCATAGCTATATCTGCATTTCTTTCCAAATAGCTCCCTGCATTTAAGCTGAATCCACAAAAGGCATGTATCACAATCAGTATGCGGAGAGTGTTTTTTCCATATAGCCATAGCCCCATTTGGAGTATCAACAATCAGCCATTTCTCGCTATCGTGATAAACCTTATCTTTGGATTGTAATAAATTGCAGATTTCACACATAAATAAAAGGAGGGATAGGGAGGCGCCGCTATCCCTCACACTCAAAACTAAAGCGCCTCCGCTTAGTTTACCTATTGTCTAAACTGTAACATCATATCCAATTGCTGTATGAGTTTGTGCGCTCATTGTTCCCCAGCCAACGAATGCAAACCTCATGGAAGCTACAAGCTTCATTTCCTGAGTTTCAATATCCTTGTCAGCTTCAATCAGTAGCCTTCTCCTATAGCCACCTCTCCAACTTGGACGGTGTACCATTATGATTGAGCCT
>Ga0172381_10007190_pt1 | contig 11054 bp, 18 predicted proteins | sample Leawel6488metaG_FD_119754 | JGI IMG/M metagenome (GOLD analysis project Ga0172381, IMG submission 119754) | Leachate microbial communities from a municipal landfill in Southern Ontario, Canada - Leachate well 64-88 metaG | ecosystem: Engineered > Solid waste > Landfill > Unclassified | place... | reverse complement strand
ATGGTTGTATTCGGGTGGTAAGACTATTCAAAGATCACCTGGAGCAGTAAGAGTTAGTGATTCCATTTCGGGTCCAAATTTCAAGATTACCCCCGAGGGAGGCTATGCGGTTAAGATGATAGCGGGGTGCAGCTTGGAGCAGGGGGACGTGGTTTGCGTCACATCGGCAGGGACAGTAACAAAAACCAGTTCAGCGACAGTTTATAATTCGACCATTGGAGTGGCATATAACACAGCCAGCGCATCCGGATCGGTCTATGTTGTTGTCAATGGCCGAGCCTTGGTGAAGTTTACCTCTCAAGAATGCAACGGGGACGACATTGTGCTGGATGAACCGAACGCTGGAAATTATGCAGCAGTTGGTCAGGTTTTCTGCGACAATACACCATACCCGAACATGGGCGAAGATGGGAAAGCAGTCAATGTGACATGTCAAACAGGCTTTCAAATCATTGGAGTTATTTTGGAAACGAAATCAGCCGGGCAAAGCGCCTATGTGATGCTTACCGGGGTTACGATTCCACCTTTATAAAATTGATATGGACGATTACAACATATGGGGTAGGTTGCTCTGTCGGTTAGGCATCCATTCATGGGTGTACGACCGGCAGGGTGACTACATCCTGAAAACGTGCGTAAGATGTCCCAAACAAAAGAAAAAGAAGATGAAAAAGCTGATTACAACATTACTCATCCTATTGTCGATCACGGCAATGGGTCAGACCTATAAGGCTCAAATGACTGCTTATAACACGGCAATGTCATTGGATACGGCTAACCTCTCTCAGGGCCTGGAGTGGAACCAGTCGACGGACACCTACAAGCGGTTGGGATCGCTGAAAGGCATTGCACGAAACGCCTCTGCCGGTGACGCTAATTTACCTATTCAGTCGAGAATGAGAGGCTGTGTGCTGAACGATCAGGGCAGGGTGGTCTATTACCTTAACAAGGATAATTGGGATAGCACGGCAGGGAATACGGCTGCATCTGTGCTAACCGGGGCAGATGGTCAGGTAATGGTCGAGATACCGAAATTTTATTACTATTATGATTCAAGTGTTAACGTGCATTCTTGGCGCATATCCCTGCAACAGTTAAAGGGCTTTACTGTGCATCCGGCCTTTATTAAGGACGGGGTTGAAGTTAATTATAGGTATATCGGGGCATACGAAGGGGTATTATACGATGTTTCCGGATCGGCTTACACAGATGGAAATGCAAGTCAGGTTAAAGACTTTACGGCAACGACAGGCGATAAGCTCTCGTCAATATCAGGAAAACTACCCGTCACGGACGGAACAAGGGCGAATTTTCGGACGATAGCAAAAAATCGGGGTGCCGCCTGGCGACAACTTGACTATGATCTTGTATATGCTATTGAATTGCTAATGCTTGTCGAATACGGCTCCTTTTACGTACAAAACATCGCAGAAGTCGGGCCGGGAATATCGAACGTTAGCGATTGGGCTGCATACAACAATTATTATCCTATAGCAGCAACTGGAAATGGAAATGCGATTGGTGGTGTGTCTGGCGACAATGCCGGAGCAACAGCGTGTGCTACCGAGGCAACGAAATACAGTAAGTATAGGGGGATTGAAAACTTCTATGGACACATCTGGAAGTGGGTTGATGGGCTTAATGTCAATTCGAACGCAGTTTATGTTACAAATAATTCGTCGGCGTGGGCAGATGATACGTCAACAGGATATACCACGACGGGCATAACGTTATCAAATTCAAGTGACTGGCAAACAGCATTAGCTTACTCGTCAAGGCTGATGTTGCCCACCGCAGTTGGAGGCGCATCAATTACGCATTTAACGGATTACTACTGGCAAGCATCCGGCTGGCGTGTGGCGCTTTTCGGGGGCAATGCGGCTGATGGCGCGAATGGTGGCGGCTGGGCTTGGCATCTGGCTGCTGCTTCCTCGTCTCTCTATCTGACTGCCGGCGGGCGCCTCGCTTATTAAAAATTGCGCGAAGCGCACATTATGCGAAGCGCTTTGCAAAAAATATTCTATTGTTCTTTAATTATTTTGGGTGTGTAAATATGTGTCCTGGATGGACCGGCTGGCGTGTGGCGATTTTCGGAGGCAATGCGAATAATGGCGCGAATGATGGCGGCTGGAATTGGAATCTGAATAATGATTCCTCGAATCTCAATCAGAATATCGGCGGGCACCTCACTTTAAGTATGTAACAGATTTTCAAACAATAAAACAAGCAATATGAAATCAATTTCAGATAGTAAGCAACCTTTAATTCTCTATTTACAAGGAAGGTTAATAATTTCCTTCGATCACGAAGAAATCGAACAAGAAGGTCTTGAAGGCAAAAGAACAGCATGGCAATGCGAACAGGTTTTGCTCAAAGAAATCCCGACACGCAAAAACATCATCTCTGCAATCAAAGCGGAACTGTTTTCAGAGCAAATGAGGAGAGCGGAAACGGAACTTGCAGAACTGAGAGAAGGTCAATCCCGTCAACAGGCGACAGAGGCGGCAGACTGGAAGGACCGAAACCCTTACCCTCAGTCCGACGCCGCAGAGCAAACGAATGAACAAAAAGCATACTGGTTAGCCTTTGTCGAATTTCATGAAGCCTTGAAACAATATCACGAAGAACAGTATGAAAATAAACGAATCGAATTAACGAAAGAGGTTGACTGCACAGATAAAGCAACCAAGGTAGCAAACGAAGTAATTAACTTTTTAAATCAATAATTATGACAACTCCGACGATCACGGCTCCGACCATAACCGGCAAGGGGAACAACCAGATCAAGGTTGCTCTGAAAGTAAAAGATTTCAACGCTATTCAGGCAATGAGCTTAAGGCTTGAATACCTGAAATCAGTATTAACCTTCAATAAGGCCACGTTCAACGAAAAGTTGAAGGCGGCCAGCACTCCGCAATTCGCAGCTACGCCCGTAGATGACGAAACAATGAAGTTTAAAATCTCCTGGTCAAGTTTGAAACCTGTAACCCTGAAAAAGAATCAGGTGCTTTGCTATGTGTATTTCAAATGTGCAAAACAGGCCGGGGAAACCACGCTTCATTGGAACAACAAGGTATCAAATGGCAATGAATGTATTTTCGCAATAGTTGATACTATTCCTACTGTCCTTCCTGATGATCCCGGAAACTTTGTTGATGGGAAAGTGGTGGTGAAATGATAAGATGGATTTACATAGTCACAATGTTTACACTTACATTGACTTTTTATGACTGCCATTTAAAGTCGTTAAACTGTGAATCTTCACATAAAGAGTGGGTTAAGTCGAAACTTTATGAAGGATATTTCTGCAATCGAAACGATGCTTTCAAAATGTATAAACATTGCGAAAAACTTACAAGTCCAAATGATCCGATCAACGATTATCTAAAGTCTAAGGTAAGATACTATGCAAAAATAGATAGCATGTTGGTATGGCCTCATGAATTTGACTCTATAAACAGAAAAATCCAAAACCAATGAACCTCTTAAAACCTGAATATTGGAGTTATGATCACCCTTGGGGAAGTTGTCCCGCAAGTGGATTAATTTCTTATAATGAGACTTTGAATCATAATATTAAGTGGAATGACGATGGCACAGTTTCTTTATTTATTACAAAAGAGGACACTGTCGGCTGGTATATGAAGAATCCTGAGTGGGTAAAGGTGGAATTGCCTTGCCAGTATACAGGAGGAAGAATGATTAGTAAAGAATTGTTGCATTTTGGTACTTATAAATTTAAGTTTCGTCTTCCCAATTTTCGTGGTTCGTGGATTGCAATATGGCTCTATGAGATTTTTACAAAATATTTTGGGATACCGCCTGAAATTGATGTTATTGAGCATTTTAGAAAGGATTGTTTCTTAACCAGATTTCACGTAACATCTACATTTCATGACAAACCTTTCAACCCTAACGATTATTCAGATGAAATATGTAGAACAAGGAAGTATTGGTTGCCAGCTGATTGGAGAGACACGGAAATAGAATTTGTTTGGGAACCCAGTAGAATAATGAATTATATTGATGGCCGGAATGTTTTAACCGTATTGAAAAGTCAAGTTAAGTCTTTTCCGATCTACCCGATGAGTTTGCAAATAAATTCTGGTGTAGGCCCTTGGAATATACAAGACAATAAATTAAATCCTTTTATAATCAAAGAAGTTAATTATAATTCATAAGTTTGTATTATGGAACTTACACTCAAAGATGTTTACGATGGATTGTCCAAAAGAATGGATACCGTCACAGACGAATTAGTAAGAATTGGTCGCATTGCTGACAAGATCGAAGAGTGGGAGGAAATCACTGTAAGAAATGGAGGAAATAAGGAATATTCGCAACCACGGCAGCAGTTCTTTCAAACAATGTATGACTTCACAAAACCCGGAGGAGATGTTGATAAAAAAATAGACAGTCTTCGGGAGCTACAGAATCAGAAGATTGACGCTCTAATGCCAGAACAACGTAATAAAACATTGAATAAAAGAGTGGACATCTATTGGAAGTGGACTGTCAGAATAGCAACAGTGATTATTGCTTCTGCTATAGTGATAAGAGCTATTAACTGGGAATCTATTCTTGGGAAATGAAACATATACTCATAGTAGAAGATGACCATGAATGTGCGTTCCTTCTCCAACTACAAGCAAATCGTCTACACTATCTATCATCTGTCTGCTGTGATGTGTTTCAGATAATTGAGAAAGTAAAGAAAAAGACAATTGATATACTGATTGTGGATATAAATCTCCTCGGATATCAGAACAATAGTATAGATATTATCCGTCAGGTTAGAAAATTAGATAACGAAATAAAAATAGTGGTAATCACTGCCATATCAACTCTCGATGTGAGAGAAGAATCATTTAAAGCAGGAGCAAGTTACTTTCTATTAAAACCTTATTCGTTAAATGATTTAAAAACTGTATTAGATAGCTAAATTTTCCTCCTAAAGGAAAACATTTATTAACCTTTTAAATTTTAAAATTATGAACACAGCAAACATTAAAGACTGGTTATCCACTATCTGTGGAATTATCATTGCCATTTGTGGCGCAGGAACAGGACTAATTTGGCAACTTGGTATTGTTCTTCCTTCTTGGGTAACTCCAGTTGCTATTGCCTTAGCCGGAATTGCTACAATAGTTCTTGGTTATCTGCAAGGGAAAACATCGGACGGGAAGACTAAAACCATTGCTAAAAAACCTTCTGTCTGATGAATGCCTCAGAGAATGCAATAATATTAATTAAACATTATGAAGGATTCAGAGCAGTAGCCTACTACTGCTCTGCTTCCAAATTAACCATAGGATACGGAACAAGAATATATCCTGATGGCTCTCCTGTTAAGATAGGAGATAGAATATCGAAGGAGAAGGCAACTGAATGTTTATGGTGGGATGTAAGAAGTATAGAAAAGGAATTGAATGCTATGTTAGAGGTAAATCTAACACAATATCAATTTGATGCCTTAGTTTCTTTCTGTTATAATTGTGGATGTAATGCTTTAAGAACCTCAACCTTATTAAAAGTGATAAACACTCATCGTACAGATATTCCTATTGAAACCGCCTTTGTGATGTGGAACAAGGAGGACGGAAGTAATGATGGAATTGATAATGATGGAGATGGACTAATTGATGAGAAAGGAGAGAAAAGAAAATCTAAAGGACTTGATAATAGAAGAAGAAGTGAGGCTCACCTCTTCTTACATAATGAACTTTTATATTATAACTGATGGCTCTCATATCTATTAATACTGAAGCTCTAAAGAGCGGGATAAAGAATCCCAAATTATGGATAATCATAGGTCTTTCCGTATTATTAGTAGGAGGAGCTATATGGATATGGACAAAACGAGAGAGAGATCATAAATATGAACTAAGCAAAAAAGATGTATTAATTACAGCTCTTAATAATAAATGGATTGAATGTATCAACGCTCCTCCAGACACATTTTTTAAGCCTATTCATATTAGTTCAGGACCTTCTGAGATAATTAAACCAAAACCAGAGAGACTATTCGAGAATATTGACAGTGTTCCTTATAAGAGAGAAACAATTCCATCAAGAGAGAATTTAGCTGACGAATGTCCAAAGTGGTATTATAATGATACATTGAAAGTGGACAAATTCACATTAAATTGGGAGGCAATAGGCTGCATAAAATCCTTTAGAATATTGGATGTTGGGCTGGATCATAATTATATGATTGTTACCAAACAACATACCATAATTCAATATGACACTATTTATAAGGATAAAACTTCTCCTTTATTCAGATGGGGGCCATATACGGGAATGACATTAAATTCATTCTCCAAATTCCCGGGAATAGAATTAGGAGCACAGGTTGTAATAAAGGATCAATTTACCTTGTCCCTTGGGGGATTATATATGAATAATAATATTTATGGAGGTATTAGATTAGGAATTCTGTTTAAAAAGTAGTATATTTGATGTCGAATATAATTAACTACATTATGTGTAAAAATCCAATTATAATTTTTGCTCAGCCTGATGATAATTTTTTTATTTGGCAATGTCATCTATATATTGAGAATTGTATAGAAAACGGATTTAGTGAAGAAAGAATACATGTTCTTTTATATAATCCACAAGGAAGACCTCCAAACAATAAATGGGATAAATTAAAAGAGTTATATCCAAAACTTAAAATATACAGATATTATGATAAAGGAGTAACTTCTCTCTTAGGAATATACATACCGATTTTAAGACCTCACGTTTTATGGCAGCATTTTGAAGCATTTCCAGATTTAAGTGAGGAAACAATTATTTATACAGATTGTGACATTCTTTGGTCAAAACGTCCTGATTTTAAAGAATTATATGAAGACGATGTTTGTTATGTAAGTAACGCAGCTTCCTATATGAATTATTCATATTTTCTTAGTAAGGAAAATCAGGTTCTTCCAAATAAGTTAGATGAATACAAAAAAAGAGATGTTATACAAAAACTTTGTGACATAGTTGGAATAGATAAACAACTACTTATAGATAATAATGACAATACAGGAGGAGTGCAATATATACTAAAGAACATTGACGCTGCCTTCTGGAAGAAGGTGCAAGAAGATACCATTTCCATAAGAACTTATTTAATGAAAATGAATAAAGAGTTTTATAAAAATGAGAATGAAGGGTGGCAATCTTGGTGCGCAGATCTTTGGGCAATTCAATTTAACTTATGGAAAACTAAAAAATCAAAAGTAAGTGACAAACTTTCATTTACTTGGGCAACAGATCCCATTGAAAAACTAAATACTCATTTTATATTTCACAATGCCGGAGTAACTAACAAGTTTATGGGAGACGTTCCCTTCTTCTATAAGGGAGAGTATCATACAGGAACAAATCCTATGACAGATCCTCATATTCAAATAGTGTTGAATAATGAGAAGTCAAAAAAGAAGTGTACATGGTTTTATACAAACGAATTAATGAAACTTAATGAGAAATACCATATTAATTATTAACCCTAATTTTTAAACGAAATGAAACCTAACAAACGTGATCTTAAGGCCTATGTTCGCTATGACTACAGCGGCAGAGTGGTTTCTGGCTCTTTGATTCTTCGTAAGAAGATGCCAAAGGTCGGAAAGTGGCAAGAAGTGCCAGCTTATGAATGTTGTAATACTACCACCTCAACAACTACAGCTACGCCTACCACCACTACAACAACTACTGAAGCAGAAGTAACAACGACAACAACCACCACTGCTCGTGGAGAAACTACAACTACCACAACAACAACTGAAACTCCTACCACTACTACAACGACTACTACCGAAGAACCTACGACTACTACTACTACTACTACTGAGGAGCCTACTACCACCACCACCACTACTACTGAAGAGCCGACAACAACAACGACTACAACAGAAGCGGGATAATATGAAAGACTCAATCTTTCCAGAGAGTATGTTGAACTCAACAACTCAGGAATTAACGTTAGAAGGAATTGCTTCTAAATTCGATTATTTCTTTCAGCAAATTCATCTTTTGCACTTACAAACTATGTCCTACGCAGAGCACAATGCTCTCAACATATGGGATAAGATGCCGAGCGCAAAAGATGAATTTCTGGAGAAGTTGATGGGATATGAGAAAAGGAGACTGAGGAGTTATGCTCCTCAGCCCATCTCCGATTACTCTGCAGGGCTTCCTTCTCAGGTGATTAGTAATCTAAAAAGTTTTGCTGAACAATTAGAAAAACACGCTGCAAACAAAGGATATTCAGATATAGAAAACCTTGCTCAAAGCCTAAGTGGAGAAGCAAGTAAGGTGCTATATCTGTTAACTCTTTCTTAATGGATGTTCATAGGAGAGATTTTCCGGAGGTAATGCTTGACAACGATGAGACGTTTCTAAATCATCTATGTGCAGTTATAGAGAGTGTTGACGAATTATGTTCAGTGGAAATAACAAAGAAAGAGAAGAGCTTTCATTTCAGAATAGCTCCAAGTATGTTTAAATACATGGAACCTATTCTGTATGAAATTCTCACCTTTAGCAACCAGTTCGGTATAAAACTTGATTTGAGTAAAAGCATGAAACTATCATCAACTGTAACTTTTAACATATATGAAGTATAATCCTGAAAAAATGTACTCTTGGAATCCTGATGAAACTTTCAGCATCTCAGGAAGAGAATTTGGATTGATCCTTAATACAGTGAGATCTGTTCTTAATACTGAACAGGCTCAACAAATTATTCTCGCTAATAAGACAAACGAGATTCTTGAGAAGATTATGGAAGAGAATGTGAAGAGCGGTAAAATAATTGAAAAGGAACAACCAAAAGTTGAGTGATTACGGAGGAAAGGTTAACTCTAAAAAGAAATAACCATGTCAACAAAAAAGAAGAATTGGATAGGTGCTGCAGCAGCATCTATTAAGCGAAGAGGAACGAAGGGAAAATGTACTCCAATCTCTAAGCCCGGATGCACAGGCCGAGCAAGAGCTTTAGCTAAAACCTTTAAGAAGATAGCTGCGAAAAGAAAGAAGTCTTAATTTTAAAAGTTAGAAATAGATGGCAACAAAAGCTAAATGTGGAAAGAAAGTTTCCAAAGCAAAACCAAAGAAAGCTTTCCTCGGTGGTCTTCTTGGAGGAATCCTTGGAGGAGGCAAATCAAAAAATGGAACCACTGTTAAGCAGTGCAGAGGTGGTCGTACAAAGAAAAAGAGATGAAAAGCAGACCTCCACGTAAGGCACCAAGAGTTGCTCCTCCCTCAAAAAAGAAACCAAATTTTATGAGGGAAAGTAGTAATAAAATAAAGGGTAATATTTTTATGAAGGGAAAGAGACTATCTAAGTGATTGTCTTTTCCTAAGATTGTCTATGACAAGAGATATTCCTCTTTCTATGTCATATTCAAATATGATGGGAGCTATTCTTCTCTGAATAGAGAGATCTGGATGTTTAATAAGAGTCATTTTCTCTGGAAGAGCTATTTCGCTAATATAAAGATTTTGATCTATACTAAGGTATCTACACATTATTTCTGCTACATCTCTCATTTTGTATATAAAAGGACTCCCAACATTAATAACAGGTTCCTCCACATAAATCAGTCTCTCTAATATCTTCACTCCGTCATTGATGTGTAACCACGATCTTTCTGATCCTGTATGTACATCAATCTTTTTTCTATTTAAAAGACTCTCCCCCCACCTTATCATTGCTGAACGATTACTTCCTGTAGACTCTTCTTCATCATAGAACATAAACGGCCTTACGTTAATGGCAATTAGTCCATTACTCCTCTCATAATTCACCAATTGTTCAGCAAGCATTTTGCTCGTTCCATATAGATTATTTGGAAAGAGAGGAGAGGATTCAGATAATATTCCTTCCTGATTTCCATACACCTCTGATGTAGAGAAGTTTATTAGCTTTGACTTATACTTCTTACAGAGCTGTATAATATTATTAGTGCCATTTACATTTGTAAGAATTGTCGTTGCTGGAGAAATTTCGCAGGTTACCCTACTAACCATTGCTGCAAGATGGAAAACTACATCTGGTCTGAATGTTTCAAATACATCCAAGAGATCAATAGAGCTATTGATATCTACAGTTTTATAGGAAGGTTTAAAATTCTGCTTTATATCAATACAGAATACATTGTGATTTTTTTCTAAATAAGAAGATAACCTTCTTCCTATATTTCCTTCACTTCCTGTTATTAAGATATTCATATCGAGTTAATTAGATTTGCCCATTTAGCTAATGTATCATAATTTTGTTCATAGGTATAGAATGGAACTCCTGATATTAGATATATATTCTCATCAAATCCTTTCTCCTTTGCTTTTGTATAAGCTTCCGTATTAGGAAGCAACCACATTATATTCACTGCTTTTCTTCTCACTCTGCTTCTTTTGACATTTCTTGCTGTCTCCTCTATGTTTTCTATCCTATCGCCGGGAAGTCCTACAATAAACTGAGACACAGTTTCTATTCCATGTTTCTCAGCCATAGCTATACCACTCATCATCTTTTCTACAGCGGTATGCTTGTTACATCTATCCAAAGTTTCCTGAGAGAAAGACTCTATTCCAAGCCAGACAACTTTACATCCTGAATTCTTCAGCTTAATAACAAGTTCTTCATCAACAAGTGTCTCTGCTCTCGTGGCACATTGCCATGAAAAATTATAAGGAGCAATAGCATCACATATATCGAATGCTCTTTTCCTATTTACGGTGAAATTATCATCCTCAAACATGAATTGCTTAATATTCCTGCTAATTATTTCCTCTACAACATTTTCTGCACTCCTCATCTTCCATTTTCTTCCCCAAAATTCAGATGATGAACAAAAGGAACATTTGAATGGACATCCCCTTGAGCTTATTATAGGAAGCCCCATACTCCAATTTCCTGTAAATCCTTCATAATTAGGAAAAGGAATGGAATCAATTTTCATAGATTTTCCATTTATTATTGGAGAACTGTCTCCTTTAATAATCTCCTGAATTGCTATCTCTCCCTCTCCTATGCAAACTTGGTCATAGCCTAT
>Ga0172381_10007189_pt1 | contig 11056 bp, 15 predicted proteins | sample Leawel6488metaG_FD_119754 | JGI IMG/M metagenome (GOLD analysis project Ga0172381, IMG submission 119754) | Leachate microbial communities from a municipal landfill in Southern Ontario, Canada - Leachate well 64-88 metaG | ecosystem: Engineered > Solid waste > Landfill > Unclassified | place... | reverse complement strand
TTTAAAAATCAAATATTCCCAGGTAGCGCAGCGGTAGCGCAGTTGGCTGTTAACCAATTGGTCGTCGGTTCGAATCCGACCCTGGGAGCCAACGTAGACTAAGCGAGGTTAAAGCCTCGTTTTTTCTTTGATATTCGCCAAAATATCTTGGTTCTAACCCTGCTAATTCGGTGTTAAATTTTTCGATGTTATTTCTAAGTGGAATAAGCCATTTATGATAAGAAATGCTAATGTTTTTATCAATTATTGTCTGGTTCGAACCTAATTTTCTGATGATGCTATTTCGGGTTTTTTTATCTCCTTTATCAAACTCTTTTAGAGCTTGAGCACAAAAAATGAAGTTCTCTTTAGTTAATTCTACTAACTCAGCTTTACTCGGTTTTACTTTGATGTTAGCTTGGCTTAACTTATCAATTTCTACTTTTAATTTAGTCCGTTCAATAAGATAATCGGCGTCATCAATCATTTTTTTCATTCTCATGCTATTAAGTTCCGATAGCTGGTCTTCTAGGTTTGTAATATCTTGCTTTACATCAATTTTTACTGTTTTATCTGTTTCAACTTCCTTCTTTTTATTTTTTTCTAAATAATCCAAGGCAAGACTTAAAAACTGGGGGTGCATTTCCAGTTTTTTTAATTCTTGTTTAATTTGTTTTTCTAATTCTTTTTCTTCAACTGAAGCTTCTTTACAACCGCTTTCTTTTCTTTTATGAGTGCAATGATAATAATGATAACTTCTAACCTCATTGGAATCTTTAATATATTTAGTCTTTCTCTCGGCGGTGACAGAGCAACCGCAAAAACCACAAGTAAAAGTTCCAGAATACATAAAGTCTAATTTTTTTATATTTCTTTTACCACCTCTTAAGCCTAATAATTCTTGGATACGATTAAATTCATCAAGTGAGATTATCGGTTTATGCTTACCTGGGCTTTCCTTACCATTATAAATGATAACGCCAGTGTAAAATGGATTACTTAGCATTTTATACCAAGTGCTTCGAGATAAGGGTCTGCCGCCAGTTTTAGCTTTGACTCTAGTTGTATATTCCCAGTCATTATTTAATTTATTTAACACTTCCTGAGCATTATAATTACCAGTTAAAAAAAGCTCAAAAGCCCTCCTAAGAATTGGGGCTCGTTTCTTATCCGTGATAAGTGTCCTTTGGCCTTTCTCAAGTCTGACGTCGTTTAAATAGCCCTCAGGAGCCACCCCAGGGAGCCAACCGAGTGAGACTTTCTTCTCTAAGCCTCTTTTTACATCCTTGCCCAATTTTGATGAAAAATATCGTGATTGACTTAATGCTAATTGTAACATCATAATTCCTTCAGGGCTGTTATCAAAATTATATGAAGCAAATTTTAAATCATGAATAACTCCAGTGCGAACCATATAGGTAATGGTTGAAGCATCAATTTCATTTCTCGATAATCTATCAGGGTGCCAGGAAATTATGCCACTCGCCTCACCTTTTCTAATTCTTTTAATCATCTCAGCAAAAACTGGTCGATTGTATGGCGAAAAAGCGCTATGTTTCTCTTCCATAACTTCAACAATGTCTAAGCCACTAAAAAACTCGCGCACTTTATCCATTTGACTTTCAATGGATAAGGCTTGTCTTTCATCGCCTTCGGTTGATTTGCGGACATAGGCAAAATATTTAATTGGATTTTCGCTGTTCATATGATTATTTTTAGATAACAAAAAGGGACGGCCCTGAGCATCCAACAAAATATCGCCAAAAGCAATACTCGTCAGCAGAACCGCCCCTTTTTGGGGAAGAGTATAAAAAAAAGCTTTTGGACTGTGTTATTTTATTGGATGCTACTTATATAATACTGTATTCTAGATTTTTTTCAAGTTTCTGTAATATTTACGGTGTTCTGATTTTGTCATTGGTTTATAGGTTCTCTCAACCAACCACAATAAATCAGCGGCCTGCTTATAGGCCTCTTCATCACTTATTTTTATTTTAAAGATCTTCTGATAGAGCTTCTTGAACTCCTCCATGAAGCTTGGCGTAATTTCCATACAAGCACGGGAACTATGTTTATTTATAAAAGGTAAGTTTAAAAAACGTAAAGGCGATAATGAATTTTTCCGAGCCAATCAGAGCGATATTCTTTTTCAAACAATGGCGGAATATTACCAATGGTGTTTATGATAAAGTCTTTTATTTCTTTTAATACTGTAATAACAATCGGTTGTTCTAAATTCTTAGAAGCTAGAATTTTTCTCATTCCAAAATAACGAATATCAAACAGGTTTTTACCAACATATTTTGAGATATATAAGCCCATATGATTAATATGTTGCACTCTATTTATCTTCACAAAACCCACTTTCCATAGTGCCTCTAACTCACTAGAGGCCATTTCAAAATTAACTAATAAATGATAATGAACTGAACCGCCATTCTTTTTGGGTCTACCATAAAAATCAGTGTCTTTTTGAAATTCAGGGACGGCAATATATTTTAAATCTGGTCTTCTTCTCTTAAGTCTTTTAATAAACTTTTTAAATATTGGATTAGCTTCAATTAAACTAGGCATGTCATAATTAAAAGTAAGGGTAATAAATACTCTTAAGTCAGGATTAGCGTCAATTAAACGAACAATTCTTGATCTGGTGCGACGCAAAGAATAATCTCGCATTACTTCAACTTGGAAAGCTTTGTCATCATTCTCTTTAATTTCTTTCATAACTTCTTCTTTGTTGCGACGCTTGAACTTTCTCTTGTTCTTCTTTTTCTTGCCAACATGAATAAGAGCTTCGTATTGATAGAGCTCCACTTTCTTCCCCGATATTATTAACTTGTTTCGATAGGCTGTCATCTTTTAGGAGAGAATACAATTCATCAACAACTGAACTGTAGTCTTGTTTATATGAATTAAGTTTGCGAGCTAACATCTCAAAATCAGTACTTGAATCAGTTTTAATTTTTCTAGTAATACCAAAATGTAGAACTTTAATCCTTTCTCTGAGCCATAGAATATAATCAAATTCTTTTTTAATGTTTTTAAATATCATATTTTTATTTAATATTAGTGACCACGGCCCGGTGTGTGCGTATGGTCAAGTTAATTATATAAGGGTAGAATAATGGTAGGTATTTTATAATACCTGTCCCTAAAAGGACCTTATTAATTAATTCATATTTTTATGAACACATTGAAAAGGAAATCATGGGGCAAGCTTTTTTCTTTTTGAATTAAGTGAGCCTTATGGTTGCTCAAGGTAACATCTGAGTGATTGGTCTGGTATTTTTTCAGTAAACTGCTGAAATTATAGAAATTGTGGCAAACCACTTCCGAAAGGGGGTGGTTTTTATTTCCAGTCTAAACTCTCATTTACCAGTCGTATTTTCTTTTTTCGGCTCCCCCAAGGGGATACCGCCGAAAAAAAGAAAAAAATACACGACTGGTCAAGCTGCAAAAATTAGAAGCAGAACGGGAAAAGGGATGATTGTCTATCTGTGGTCTTTAATCTTAGCGTCAGCTTATCAACCATCAAGGTAGTACTAGTCTCCACCTTGACTGTCGCAAGCAATCAGACGCTGTCTTATGCCTCGCCGATAGATAATCTAAGACGACGTTATCAGGCACTTTAAAAATCAGTCGTCAATTTAATTTTATGACAATATCAGTCAAATCAAATTGGACGGGTTCAGAGAACACTTCTGATCTCGTTAGAAAACAGATTGCTAAGCGTTGGGGCGAAGACGAAGCTAAACGCTATAATCCGTCTGTAAACTGTTTTACCTTTAACGGTTGGCTCAAAAACGGCTATGTCGTTCGTAAGGACGAAAAGGCTCTCAGGTCTTTCATTATCATTGAAAAGAAAGACAAGAAAACGGGAGCTGTCATTGAGCGACGACCGAAAACCATTTATCTCTTCTACGATAAACAGGTTGAAGCGAAAGCTTAACAATTTTAGGAGTTAATCCTTCGGGATTGACTCCTTTTTTTGTATAGACAATTTAAAGAACTATCTAATAGTTAACTCTTGTTGCTTTAAGAATTCTTCTTCACTTAAAGCTCCACGGTAACCACCTCTACTTTCACGACCGCAATCAGAACAGATTGCTACTGGTTTCCAGAAATGTTTTTTAGGTCGAAGTTTGATGTCATAACAACTGTCATAAATTCCAGTTGGCTTAACAACTAAAGCTTGCTTACATTTTGGACAAATCTTAAGACTAAAGTCTTGTCTTTCATGACATTTTTCACAAAATTTATGCTCAAGCTCTAATTTATATTTATTCCATTTCTTAAATAATAATTTTGATACTAAAAACATTCTTAATTCTGACAACCAAGAAAAGAAGCCGTCATTTTTTGGCTCAGGCTCTTCTTTTAACATCTGAGTCCTATCAATAGAACGTTCTCGAAAAATAATAACTCCAGGAATAATGCGTAAAATACGAAAACAATCAGTCCAATCATCAATTACTATGCGAGCACTTTTAGCAACTAGGGTTATATTTTGAGTCGTGCCGTATATATCAACGTGATGATGACGATGTTGCTGAAAAAATCTTCTAATAGATCCGCTCTCATTTTCCCAATTTCTCGGGTCAAGCGGTTCGGCTATTTCATCACAAATTACAATACAGTTTCTAACGGTTGTTATGTCTTCTATTTCTTGGTAATAATGGAGATTATTCTTATCTGTATCCCATTCACCAAGCACATCAAAACGCTTCCAGTTAAGCCACAGGTTAGAATAGACCTGATAACCAGCAATAAGGTAGGGATAGACGAAAGTCGCCATCATGAGCGATTTACCGCTTCCTGGAAGTCCTGTTATTAATTTAAATTTTGAACCATCAAGAGCCATATATTTATTCCCTTAAACCTGTATTGTTAATTAATATTTTTATCGCCATAATTGACCATAAAAATGGATAAACCGAGAAAACTATGCCCACTATTTGCCAAAGAGTGTCAGTTGGAAAAATAAAATCAATTAAACCTGACCATTGCCGAATCATTCCAAAAAATATAGTAATATTTCCCCAAGGAATTAAGTTATTAACTGCTTGCCCAATAGCATAAAGAAGTCCTGACAAAAAACTAGTAACTAGCACCACTTTAATAAATTGTATTAATGCACTCATATATTTATTGACCGCCCGTCATTTTTTCAATGAAGGCTTTGCCATTTTTAATTGCCCAGAAACCAAAGAGTCCCCATAAAGCCCATTTAATGATTGTTTTAATTGCTAAAAATAACTGATTAGTTTTTTGAGCATTAACTGTCCCCAGTGTTGAACTTGAGGTAAAAATATCCTTACCCCATAAAACAATCGTAGCCGTTGATGTGCCAGTTGTTGGTATTTGAGCAGTTAAATTGCCATTAACTGGGGTAAGAAAAGATAGCTCTGGCATTACGGTTGAATTTGAACTTGCTTTCCAAGATTCATTTAAATTAGTATAAATGTTAAAGGGAAAAACATTTTTTAAGATATTACCAGCTTTATAAATACCGTCTGTTGTGAGAGTTGTGAATTTATTACCTGCAATAATAAAGCCAAGTTTAAATTTACAGCCAATAACAGTTAAATTAAGAGCGGGAACGTCTACGCCAAATATTTCTGGTGGTGGTGTGTCCCAGTCTTCTTGACTGCAAGCGGCGAGATACATAGAGTCATCGTTGTAAAAAGGATTGGTAGAGCTAGCCGCTAAAATGTCTTCAACAGTTGGTACTTGAGTTTCTTGCCAGTTAACGGCCACTATATAAGGAATTGATGTCGTTGCTTCAACATCTCCAAAAATTATATGCCAATAAGGGGCAAAATGAGCAATAACTTCATATTGTTCTAAGCCTGTAGTAGAGCCATCTCCTGTAAGAGTAAAATGACTACGACCATTATTTTTACCAAAACCACTTGAATCCATAATGGTTGTAGTGGCAATAAATGAACTTGTCCAATCTGAATTAATTTTTCTTATTTCAAGGTGATCATAAGGAGTAAATATTTCCTCATTGTATAAATAGCGAACAATTGCTGTTGATTTGTTAGAGAAAGTGTAGGGATTAGAAAAGAAAAACAAGCTTAAATCATCATTATTTCTTGGACTAGTAGCACATTCACCGCAATCAATCGGGCAAGTATAACAATTCTCACTTTCCGTTTGACAATAAGAGTCGCCACAGTAATATGGTGAAATATATTCTCCATAATTTAAAACAACAATCCCTAATACAGAAATATAACCAGGACTACCGTCAGACCAAGAAAATGATTGTCCAGGTAAATTTTGTAATTTATAAGCAGAGGAAACACTAACTCCAAAATTCCAACCCTCTCCAACTGAGTTATTGGTAAGATTAAAATCAGCTGGCGGAATTATTGATTCGTTAGCAGACCAAAACCAAGAGATAACCATTGAATTGTCGTTTGTTAAATTTATGTAACCAGAATTTTCTTCATAACCATTATTGTAGGGAGTAGAAACAAAGGGATGATCTTGGTCAACATTACAATAGAGTTGAATTTGAGTCGCCTGATCATTAGCCCCTGAGAAATACATGTTAAGATAATGAGTTCCTTTTTCTGGACTTAGTAACGAAAACACGCGTCCACCCATATTGCTTTTAATTGGTCCACTTGACCAAGTATTTAATTGACTCGTCATTTCTTCACCATTGTAATCAACAGAAAGAGAGTCTGAATACCAAGTTTGTGAAGCGACTAATAGCAGTGAATTTTTACAGTCAGACGGAACAGTAAAAGGAATAGAACGCATACCCCCGTTTAAATTTCCAGGGTTGCTACTATCTATATAAGTACTTGCACCCAAGTAAATACTTTCTTGAGCCTGAACATTTTTAGTTAAAAATACGGAAGTACAAAATATACTAAGGATTAAAATACTAAATTTTATGATTTTATTTTTCATCTTCTTTTTTTGTTATTTCTCGCCAATTTTTATAAATTTCATCCATTTTAATTTTGTCGTGATAGAGTCTGGGCTCTGTAAAAGATTTGTAAAACTGATAATTTAAATAAACGAGAATAACTATTAAAATAATGAGTAGAATATTGGTAAGCATAATTTTGTTATGATAAGGGAGTTTTCGCCCCGCCTTTTAAAACGGGGCGATAAACTATTTAATCGTTCCTCTAATTTTCTTTAGACCCCACATAATACCCTTAATTATTAAGGTTAATGTGATAACAGCACCGAATACTCCTAGAATATAAGGGATAAACGCATAAGCGTTGTCCTTTAGTAAAACAGTTGTACTCGCTAAAGAATCAGTTAGGTCTTGGTCGGCGGCTGCTTGAACGAAGTTGGTACTTAAACCAACTGCACCAAGTAAAGCCATAAAGCCGAGTCCGATTTTCTTAAGCATAATTTTCACCTCCTTTCTAGTCTTCATTTATTTTTATTAATAAAGAACGGAATAAGAATAAGACCGAGAAAGCCTGCCCATAGACACCACTTTAATAATTCATTTACTGCTTCAAATTCGGTCATATTATTTCAAACTATCTTTTATTTTATTAAGCCCCCAAATTATTACCAGAATGATAATAAGAGGAGTGTAAATCTGTACAAATTCAATTCCATTTATCGCCATATCTTTTTAGCCACATAAATTATAATAATTGCTCCTAAGGCTATTTTTATAAAGAAAAATAAACCCGCAATTGGTAAAATAAAAGTGGCTGTTAAATTAATAATATTGTCAGTACTATCTAGAACTTGATAATTGAATAAGATTTCGTTGAAATTCATAAAGATTTATTTAGAAGCAGGGAATGGGCTTACAGATAAAATTATTTATTCAAGCCATTCCCGTATTTCTAGTTTTTATTTTCATCAGGAACGTAAACAGAAAGAAAGGCTCTTTTTCTTTGTTTATCAAGATAATGATAAGGAAAGACGTTAACCAAAATTTCTATTAAAGCTCCAACTTTACCAAAACTTTTTTCAAGAGGCACCCCAACTTTTATTGGATAAATGCTTCCAGTGGGTTCAATAAATAATGATCTCTTTACTCCTGGAGTTCCGTCTTTGCGAGTAAAGTTTTCATTTTTATCATCTTTAATGGTTCCTTTTAGAATAAACATAGTTTTATTATTATTTTTGTTTAATATTCTGCCCCGACCTTTATTTAGCAGTTTATGTTTTCATAATAAGGAAATAGACTTCACAAAAATTACGGGGTGTATTTTTGTGAATAACAAAAAAGCCCCATTTTAAGGGGCTTTAGATATGGTTATTTTTGTGAACTTAGAGGTATTTTTTATTTAATTTAACTCTGCCTTTACTGCCAGTATTGTAAATTAAAAAATCAATTATTGAATTATTGCTTTGTTCTCTTATCTTATCATTAATATATTGGCAAGTTCGATTATACTTTTTCCAGTTATTAGTCTTGCCTTTGTATTCTAGCTCACCAAACTCATCTTCGGCTATCTCAGAGTAAAAGAAGTCATCTTGTAAATTGTCCTTATTGTCTATAAAAATATACTTTAATATTTTATGAGCGTTAGTAGTTTTATCTTGTTTGTTTATGTAAATTTTTTGCTCTTTGATATATAAAATGCTTTTTTTATCATCAAACCAAGTTTTCTTATTTACTTTTTCATCAAAGAAGAAACATTTTTGATCAAGTTTTTCAAAAATATTACTATTTATAACCGTAAAGGATAATTCTAACATCTCATTAGAATATGGTTTTGAATAGAGCCGACAAAGATTTTCAAATTTTGTTTTTTCGCATCTTTGGCTATTTTTAATTTTTTTCATTTTGCCGTATATTATTTCCAAATTGGAATAATATGTCCAGAAATCATTTGTATACAGAACTTCACCCTTAACATCTAAAAAATCATCCTCACTCATTGTTTCATTATATAATTTTCCACTAATTTGAGCTGTTTCATCAAATAATTTTTGTAGAATCTCTTGGGTAAAAGGATTTTTATTTAATAGACAAACATAGCGATATACTATGACAAACTTTTGAAAGGCATTACGCTCGTTGCAAAATGACTGGGTTAATTCCAGCATTTTTTGCTTAATGTTTTGAGCGGTAGAATGCATAGCTACACTTTATTATTAGTACTTATTTATATAAATGCCAGCAAGAGGGCTTTAAAGTTTATCGATTTTTATGCTTTGTCTTGTCGACAAGGGTAAAAATCTTAGCTTTGCCACCATAAGGAGGAACTCGATCACCCCCAGAAAGAGTAATCTCTTTCTTTGTACCAGTCGGTGAATATTGACCTGATACTTTGGTGGTTTGACCTGTCCTCACTTTTATTTTTGGCATAAGTTTTAGATTAAATGAATTAATAAATAGAAGCGTTCGACCTTAATCCGCTCCCATTTCTGGAAACCTGATTAACAGATTTCCAAACGGAGAGCGATTAAGGTAAGCTAGACTAAATAGAAATCCACTACCTCCAAGCTTATTTTCTTGCTGGCGTTTCTATAAACAAATTAACTTATTAAAAATTTCTAATAATTTTAACGACCACTCCTCTTATTTCTACATTTTTCCTGTAAATTGGCTGATATTTAGGATTAGCTGGCTGCAGTCTAATCCTATTTTTTTCAATAAAAAACTTTTTTAAAGTAGCCTCATTTTCATCAATAATAGCAACTACCATATCACCATTTTCAGCCACTGACTGTTTTTTAGCAATAATAATATCCTTGTTAAACACGCCCTCATTAATCATCGAATCACCCTCAACCTTTAAAGCGTATAAATTACCTTTTAACGCAGGCTCTCTTACAACTTTAATATAATCATTTATAGTTTCAAGTGCTTCAATTGGATTTCCTGCTCTAATTACTCCAGAAAGGGGTATTTCCATATATTGCTTTTTTTTGAAGGGAAGCTTGATTCCTCTTGTGCTTTTTTCATCTCTTTCTAAATATCCTTTATTAACCAATTCTGTGATATGCTCATGGACAGTGGAAAGAGCAGATAATCCAAAATTGTCCTTAATTTCTTCATAAATAGGAGAATAATTATTCACTCTTATATATGATGAAATATATTCCAATATTTCTTTTTGTCTTTTTGTTAGTGGGCTCATAATATTTTAATATTATTATAACCGAAGATAAGCCGAAGTGCAACTGTGGATAAGTGGTGCATAGAAAACAACCCTTATTGTGTTTAAATTAAACTTTATATTCAAAATTATAAATATTTATTTTAATAAATATGAAAAGATTTTAAATGATATTGATCTAACGAATATGAATAAGCTAAAGTTTGCACTTTTATCAAGCCTATTTTACGATAATTAATGAAAAAGTTTACACAGTTAAAGAAAAGTTTTAAGTTTCAAAAAATCAATATTTCAGCTAGTTATTCTATTATTTAAATAGTTGTTACTATTTTTATTTGTCATTAGTCTAAAGAAAGGGTATAATAAAATAGATTAATTTATTAAGAAAAAATAAAATAATTAAATTTAAAAATTATTAAAAAATATTTATTAACTATAAAGTTATTGAGTGTCTAAAAATTAAATTATTTTTAAGTAGTCACTTTATTAATTTTAAAATCTATGAAAAACTTTTTAAAGAGTAAGCTGTTTCAGCGAAGCCTGTTAGGCCTAGCGATTACAGTCTTAGTTATCGGGGGGGGGTATAAGGCTTTAGCTTTAAGCTCTATTAATTTGACCTCACCAAATGGAGGTGAAGAATGGGGTCAAACTGAAAATATAACTTGGTCAAGCTCTGGTGATGCTGACACGGTTAATATTTACTATTCTACAAGTAATTTTACTGGAGGCTCAACGCTGATTGCTTCTGGGGTTACAAATAACGGAACTTACGCCTGGGATACTAGTGGTTTATCCGACGGAAATAATTATCGTATAAAAATTGCAGCATCTTCTGATTCTGCAAATATTTTTGATACTTCAGACGCTAACTTTACTATTGACAATACAGCCCCAGCCCTTACTTCTGTTATCTCTGACGCAACTGAAGTAGGCGTGTTAAAAATCGGCGAAACTATTACTTTCACTGTTACTCCTACTATTAGTGAAGATAATTTAACAATTACTCCTGT
>Ga0172381_10007188_pt1 | contig 11056 bp, 9 predicted proteins | sample Leawel6488metaG_FD_119754 | JGI IMG/M metagenome (GOLD analysis project Ga0172381, IMG submission 119754) | Leachate microbial communities from a municipal landfill in Southern Ontario, Canada - Leachate well 64-88 metaG | ecosystem: Engineered > Solid waste > Landfill > Unclassified | place... | reverse complement strand
TGGTCCCTCTCCGCTTCACCGAAAGTCTTTCAGATTAACCCCTCAAAAGCAGTGAATCCCGGCCAGGTAGGAATTTACTTAAGATAAATCCATATAGTCGAATCAACGGATAACATACCGGAAGTATATCCATAATACTCAACCGGGTATGATCTTATTGGGGGGAATACAGGACAGGCAACAGCCTTAGCAGTATCTGATATCCAACCGCTGTATCACCTTGCTTTCAAGCTATTACACACCCTTGTTATGCTGTTTGCATTCCTCACACAAATGCCAGCTGCACCAGCGATGATAGATATCCAACAATCCTTGTTGAAAGATGGCTTTGCTGTTTACCGGCTTAATCTGTGAAGAGTTGAGATATCGCTGCATGAATCGAGTTATATAGTTAGCTTGTAAGCCGGGAAATTGGCGATATGCCTCCATCACTTGTGCCGTGTCGCCAGACATCTTACGTTGCCAGAGGCATAACACAGGCAAGAATATGTTCAGATATATATTGTTTTGCAGCGATTTCCCCAGTTTGAACTTCTCACCCAAATACGATTGCTCTTGCCAGATCGCCGCGAAAGCCTTGTACAAGTCTTCTTTGCCCTCCACTCTGCGCAGAAAGTATTGCATCAGCCCTTCTTCCAGAGTTTTGTGGATGAAAGGCGCTATGTAGAGCAGGCGTTTGATGGGATGGTTTTGTGGCCTGATGCGAAAGAGTTGCCAATCGATATTGAGGCGGGTGGCAGTAAAGGGCTGTTTTTCCCATGCGGCCAGGATTTGTTCGCGTTGCTCGGTGCGCAGTATAGCGCTTTCTTTGTGGAGTAAGCCTGAGGCGTTCAGATAGATGGCGCATAGTTCCTCCGCGCTCATGCCTTCTGCGCGATACTCTTTCAACACTGCCAGAGGCAGACTTTGGGCGATCTGCATGGTGTTCAGTTTATTCTTGCTGTAGCCCAGGGCTTCAAAGATACCTTCATAAAATATCTGCTCAAAACTGCTAAGCGATAACGCTGTGTTGAAGCGTTTAATCTTACCCTCAAAGCGGCGGATTCCGGCACTGTGGAGGATTGCTTGCAGACGATCCTTATCCACTGCCGAGAGCAGATCACAATACACTGCGGCCGTGGCGGGAATCTCCAGATTCTGGTTCAGCTTCATAATGTCTTCACTCAGCTGATGTTCCAGTTCCAAGATCTCTACCGCACTTCCATCTTCGAGGATCGTAAGCTCATAGGGTGAATTGTGTTTGAGCACCACATGCAGGATCACTTTGTTGTAATAAACATCCTCATGGTGGTTGTGCGCTTGCCAGTCTGTGGTTTTGAGGTGAATCTCGATATCTCCGCGCAGTTGCTCACCGGCCAGCTCGATTATAGCATTCTTAAAATCCGGCCCGCGGCCGGTATTAAATTGGCCCTGATAGACTACTCGCAGATCTTTTCTACTGATGCATCGCAGATCCGGAGTCAGATGTCCCTCATCCCAGATGTGATAGAGGAATCTTTCTTCCATATTGCTCGTCTCTCCCCTTAGCTGGGTCCAACCGGCATCAGAAATAACGCTCTAAAAAACGCATACGTTCGCGAGCTGAGGCAGAATTCGCGTATCTATGCGGAGTATATTTGATGGGATTGCTGAGTATGGAGATCATGCGCATGGTCTGGCTTCGGTTCAATCTGGAAGTGCTTTTGCCATAGTAAGCGCGGGCGGCAGTCTCTATGCCATATACTCCCTTGCCCCATTCCACATAGTTGAAATACAGCTCCAGCATACGCTTCTTGGTCATAGTAATTTCCATGATGATGGTTACCTGAACTTCCAGGTATTTGCGGAAGTAATTGCGATCCGTAGTCAGAAAGATGGAGCGCGCCAGTTGATTGCTGAGAGTTGAGGCTCCAAAGCGGATCTTTCCGGCTTTTTTATTGCGCTGATAGGCTTCTTTTACCATCTTCCACTCAAAGCCAAAATGCTGGTAGAAATTGCCGTCTTCAAGGGCAATTAACATATCCTGAGTGCGTTGCGGGATCTTCTCCAGCTTAATGTATTCGCGTTTGTAGATGGGGTGGCCCCGGACAATGTAACGTTGAATCATGAGCGGAGTGACGGGAGGATTGATGATGTTGTAAAGCAGTGATAGGGCCGCAACAATGCCCCAGAACCATAAATGAGCATATAGAATAAAACGAAGTACCTTACTGAAGATACTTCGTTTATTTTTTTTCTTTGCTTTCGCCATTTTTGCCCTCAAGAAAAGGGTTTATTTGCTCTCCTGCTTATTTACAAAAGCTGCTAGACGAGCCTTTCTGCGGCTGGCTGTACGTTTGTGGATTACACCATTCTTGGCGGCTTTATCCAGCTGAGCATACAGTTTATTCAGCTGTTCGGCACGGTTTTCAGGGTTCATTTGGATCTCTTTGGTAAGGGTTCTGATAGTGCGTTTCACGTAGTTGTTCCGGGCAGCTCTTTTTTTGTCTGTACCCATGCGTTTTAGGGGAGATTTGTGTTGTGGCATCGATTCCTCTTCTATATTAGTTAGCATTTTTTGCCACAATGTTTAAGGCCTAGTTTATGTCAACAAGTATTTTCGCACTTAAGCGCATCCAGTAGCTTAACTAATTGTTTATCTATGCTATAAGAATCTATATTGCCCTTTCGCCTTTGGCCGAGTTCCATCTTATCTACCCAAGCAGTCGCATCTGCAATATCCTGATAAGAAAAAACCTTAGCATTATCTATTGTCATCAATATTCGGGCTGCTGCACTGGATGGATGCGAAAAGCAGAGTATGGGGCTACCGGAAGCTATATATTCAAAGAGTTTGGTGGTCAATATGCCTTGATTGCCTTCGTAGTCATTTACCAATAGCAAGAGTAATTCGGAATCCACCATCTCTTTCAAAGCCTCTTTGTGACTTACAAAAGCTTTCATCTCTACCGGATTCGCGCAGCTCTTGCTCAAAGACAGCTCTTCTTCAGGATTCAGACGCGTACCAAAGAAACTGAGCCGAAAATCTCGCTTGATGTTTCGACAAAGCTCCGAAATGATATCAGGGTCTTGCCCGGCAGTCAATTGACCTATATACTTTATCCTGAAAACACCGGACGCGCTGTACTTCATGCCCTCAAAATCCCGGGGATCATATCCGTTCAAGATCACTTCTTTTTTCCCTTCAGGCAAAGCTTTTGATATAGCTTCAGATACTATCAAGGCTGTATCTGTACTTGCCAATACTTTGGCTTCCAGGTATTTATGCAGTTTTCTGGTGAGCGCACAGGGGGGATTTAGCTTCATGTAGTGGATTTCACTCCAGGGATCCCGAAAATCTGCCAGCCAGCGGATGCTTAGCTGCCTGCGCAGTTTCATCCCGATGAGATGACTGCTGTGGGGCGGGCCGGTGGTGATTATCAGGTCATAAGGCCCGCGTTTCAGCTCTTCAAAGGCAGCCTTGTATGCTGCCGGATTCCAGAATACGCGCAGATCCGGTATGATCAGATTCAGCCTTAGCCGGATCAGGAATTGGGCAAATATACCTGCTTGACGGGGTAAACGGCCGTATGGAATGGCTTTGTCTTTGCCAAACAGCGCTTTCCAGCCTTTTTGCAAGGATGGCGCTTTGACGCGGATGACCTTTACACTATCGGGAATCTTGGCACACAATGCTTCATCCAAAAAAGGGTAATCACCATCTTTCGAACACAACACTGTGATGTGGCATCCAGCTTCCACCAAACGGGGGATAAAGCGGATCCACCGCTGCACAGGAGCTCCACCACAGGGGGGAAAGTAATAGCTGATCAATAATATGCGCATCAGGCCAGGATCAGTTTTACCAGTTCAAACCAGGTATTTTTCTTTTTAAAGTTTCGGATTCCTTCCTGCATTCCCTTACTCATATCTTTGCTGTAATAGCTGATGATGGCAGCAGCCAGGGCAGGTGGATTATCCGGAGGTACCAGCAAGCCGGTTTGTCCCTGTTCCACATACTCGCTCAGACCACCGATATCGGAAGCTACAACAGGGGTATCATAGCTGTATGAAGTGGCAATTACTCCGCTTTGTGTAGCGCTTTTGTAGGGCAGGATACAAAGATCGCTCTGGCGGAAATAATCGGCAACTTCCTCGTCGCTGATATAGCGGAAATTGGTTTCCACACTAGCGGAAAGATCCAGCAGTTTGATCTTCTCTTCATATGCAGCTTTGTCCTTATAAACCGTTCCGGCTATCACCAGCCGAATATCAGGTATGGCTACCCGGATGATGGGCATGGCTTCCAGCAATACATCCAGGCCCTTGTAGCCCTTGATCATGCCAAAGAAAAGGATACGGGGCAGGGCGTTGGTCTTTGAGGTGTGCCCGCTGTAGCTATCGTATATCGGGTGAAAACCCAGCTTCGCTTTGCGCACGATCCGGCTGGGAAGATTGCGTTTCAGCTCCAGAAGACAGGATTTGCTGAGTACTACGATCTCATCTGCTTTAGAGAATACATATCTCAACAGCGAGCGAGACGCTATCCAATCCTCATGTGGAGTGATATTGTGCGCCAGGATCACTTTGCGGCCATGATTGAGCTTGCGCAGGATGCTACCATAAGCAGGAGCAAAGAAAGGCAGCCACCAAGAGACGATCGTGATATCCGGCTTATATATGTTTATGGCTCTGGCGCATTTATCCCAAGTATGGGGCAGGTATGGGATCAGTATGCGCTGATTCGGCAGAGCTGTATCGATGTCATCTTCCTGCTTCCCGGCAGGGAATAGAATCTGTGGATATTGCTTTCGGAAGTTAAAAAAGCATACTTCATGACCCTCTCTGGTCATTTCATTGGCCAAATGGCTGGCAAACAAAGAGATGCCACCGCGATAAGGAGGGGCGGGGCCCAAAAAAGCTATTTTCATCTTTACTCCGGGATTTGGGACTGCGAGAAAAATCTTCTCACCATGTCCGCGTCGTCGTATTTACCAAACAGGGCCATCAGTTTTAGCCGAACTTTTATCCCTTTCAGGTCTCCGGCGAGTATGGCCCCCATATCGCGAAGATGTTTACCTCCGCCCTTATAACCGTATTCCGGCAACACTCTTCCGGTATGAGTGCGGGACGTGATCACTACCAAGATGTTTTTATCAAGTGCGCGTTTGATGTGGGGCAGTATCTCCTCCGGCAAATTTCCGCGCCCGAATGCTTCGATCACGATGGCACGCGCTCCGCTGTCGATACTGCAGTTTATATATCTGCCATCCAGCCCGCAGACTGCTTTGATGAGATCTACACGGGTATCCAAAGCTTCTGTCCACACATTTTCGCGATATAGGCTGTCGCGATGATACACAATACAATCCGGATCTACAATGCCCAGCGGACCCAAGCCCGGACTGGTGAAGGCGTCCACTTTTCCGGAATCTGATTTTACCACATCACGAGCTGTGTGGATCTCGTCGTTCATAACCACGAACACGCCTTTGTCGAAGCTTTCATGATTGCTGGCAACACGCACGCTGCCGATGATGTTCCGGGGACCGTCCAGCCCCAAATCGCTGCCGCTGCGCATTGCGGCGGTGAAGACGACAGGCTTGCGGGTGGTAAGCACCAGATCCGCCATGAAAGCACTTTCTTCCAGAGTATCGGTACCGTGAGTAACTACAATGCCATCGTAGCCTAAAATCTTTGTATCTATTAGCTTTGCCAGGCCAAACATCATCTCTGGTGTCATGTAAGGACTGGGAACATTCAGATAATCCATTACATCCACGTTTGCCACGCCCTCAAGCTGGGGAAATTGCGTAAGGAAATCGGCCAATTCTGAAGTGGGTACCACACCCAGATTGCCTACACTTTTCATCGAGATGGTACCACCGGTCATAATGAGCAGGATATTTTTCATTATCTCACCTTATAAGGTATTGGATCTTTAGTTCCGGAATTTGCAAAAGCTTTGAGGCGCAACTGACAACTGGGGCAGTCTCCGCAAGCCTGATCCTCGGCAAAGTAACAGCTCCAGGATAGTTCAAACGGCGCATTCAGGGAATGTCCCAACTGTACGATTTCGGACTTGCTGTGATGCAAGACCGGAGTTTTTATGCTGATATTGGCAGCCAGAGTGCCTTGTTTTATCACATCATTCATGGCCTCAAAAAAGCTCTCCCGGCAATCCGGATATCCGGAGCTGTCTTCCTCCACCGCACCTATATAGATGCTATCTGCTTCAATGACCTCTGCCCATGCAATTGCCGCGCAGAGCATTGTGGCATTACGAAAGGGAACGTAGGTATTGGGAACCCCATTGTCCTCACTCAGTGACATATCTTTATCTGTCAAAGCCGAACCACCGATCTCCGCGAGCCACCGATAGTCTACTACTCTTGCTTCCCGGGACTTGTAATGGCTTGCGATTTGCCGGAAACACCATTTTTCTTTTGATTCGGTACGTTGACCATAGGAGAAATGCAACAGATACAGTTCGTCACATTCTCGTGCCGCGATGGCAGCCGTAACCAGAGAGTCCATCCCTCCGCTCAGTAATACTATAGCTCGTGTCATCCTCATTCCTGTTAATGTTCTTTTTGCAAGGATATAGCATATGCCTTTTATGTCAAGCACAAAGCGGTGATTGTGCTTGACGAATTTACACAATCTCAGATATTGCCCACAATAGCTATTTTACGAGGTTAATATGAAATATGACGTTATAATAATCGGTGCCGGTCCCGCCGGACTCAGTGCCGCGATATACAGCGCTCGCGGGGGATTGAAAACAGCGATCTTCGAGAAAGCAATGGTAGGCGGGCAGATCAATGTAACCGACGAAGTGGAAAACTATCCCGGTTTTGAAGAACCCCTTTCCGGCTTTGAATTGACTGCAAAAATGCACGCTCAAGCGGAACGCTTCGGGGCAAGATTCATTGAAGAAGAGATTACTGCAATGGGCATGGAAGGATTGTGTAAGGTGATTGAGACCGATAGCGGTAAATACCGCGCCAAAAGCGTGATTATCTGCACAGGAGCGCATCCCCGCCGGCTGAATATTCCCGGCGAAGAACGACTTACCGGACGCGGTGTATCATATTGTGCCACATGCGATGGAGCTTTGTATCGTGATAAAGTGGTTGCAGTTGTTGGCGGAGGTGACAGCGCTATTGAGGAAGGCATCTTTCTTAGCAGATTTGCCAGAAAGGTAATAGTGATCCATCGCCGGGATGAGCTGCGCGCGCAAAAGATCATTCAACACAGGGCTTTCAAAAACCCAAAGATGGAATTCATCTGGGACACGGTGGTGCAAGAAATTCATGGTGAAGAAAGAGTAGGCCAATTGGAACTGGTAAACCGTAAAAGCAAGGAAATCAGTATGTTGCCGGTGGATGGAGTTTTTATCTACGTGGGAATATTACCAAACAACGAGCTTTTGGAATCCCGCATCGAGCTGGATAGCGCAGGTTTTGTACTCACAGACGACCATATGCACACCAATATTCCCGGTATCTATGCGGCCGGAGACATCCGCCACACAGTACTGCGACAGGTAGTTACCGCCACTTCCGATGGCGCTGTCGCAGCGTGGAGCGCAGAAAAATGGATCATCGAAAACTACGACGCCTTAGAGGTGGAAAGTGCCAAATAGCAAAGAAATACGTAGCCAATTCATAGAGTTCTTTTTGGCTAGAGGACACAGCTTTGTGCATTCGTCCCCTGTTGTTCCCCTGAACGATCCCACTCTTCTCTTTGCCAATGCCGGCATGAACCAGTTTAAAAGCATCTTTCTGGGCAACAAAGATGCAGATCATAGCCGGGCCGTTAACTCCCAAAAGTGCATCCGTGCCGGCGGAAAGCACAACGATCTGGAAGAAGTAGGCAAAGATGGCTATCATCACACCTTCTTTGAAATGCTCGGCAATTGGAGTTTTGGCGATTATTACAAAGCGGAAGCCATCCAATGGGCTTGGGAATTGCTAACGCAGATCTGGGGCCTGGACAAAAAGCTGCTCTATGCCACTGTGCACGATAGTGATCAGGAAGCCTACGAACTCTGGCAAAAGCACAGCGATATCGAAACTTCACACATCTCCTTTCATGGCGATAAAGACAACTTCTGGGAGATGGGCGATACCGGACCCTGCGGCCCCTGCTCCGAGATCCATATCGATCGGGGTCCAAGTCACTGCAATAAGCAAGGCGTTCCCGGCCACGTTTGCAGCGTTAATGGCGATTGTGACCGATATATCGAGCTTTGGAATCTGGTTTTTATCCAATACAACCGTGAAGAGGACAGATCATTAAGTCCATTGAAACAACGTTTTGTGGATACAGGTGCCGGGCTGGAACGCATCACACAGGTATTGCAGGACAAGAACACGAACTACGAGACAGATCTTTTTATGCCCATCATTATGCGGATTGCGGACTTGAGTGGAAAAGCCTATGGCCCCAAAGATGGGATGAGTCACCGGGTTATCGCAGATCATATTCGATGCCTGTGTTTTGCCCTTGCCGATGGTGGCTTCCCTTCAAACGAAGGCCGTGGCTACGTATTAAGGCGGATATTGCGCCGCGCCGCCCGTCATGGTAGACTTCTTGGCTTTGCCGAGCCATTTTTGTTCCACCTGGTGGATACTGTGGTCGATATCATGGGACACCATTTCACCGAGTTGGTGGGCAAGGAAGCCTACATAAAGATGGTGATAAAAGCCGAAGAAGAACGCTTCAACAAAACTCTGGACACAGGTTTACATAAGTTTGATGAGATTTGCGCCCGGCTGGATGCTAAGATGATTGATGGCAAGGATGCTTTCATGCTCTACGATACCTACGGTTTTCCGCTTGATCTCACCATGTTGCTGGCTGAAGAGAAGGGCTTCGAAATAGACTATCGCGGCTTCGATGACGAGATGGATAATCAGCGTGAGCGAGCCCGCAAAGCATCCAAATTCGGAGCCGGTAAGGATGATGAGGATTGGATTGAACTGCGCCCTGCCCTGCCTACTCTGTTCACCGGTTACGAAAAGCATGAAGATACAGCTTTTATCCAGCGCTACAGTGTGGGAGCAGACCAAGTGATCGCAATCCAGCTCTCGCAGACTCCATTCTACGCGGAAAGCGGAGGACAGGTAGCAGATACCGGAAGAATCTACAATGATGAATGTGAATTCATCGTGCATGACGTACAGAAGATTGATGACGCTTTTATTCACTATGCCACTTTGAAAAGCGGCACTGTATCCACAAAAATACTCACTGCCGAGATTGATAGCTCCCGCCGGGCTGACATCGCTCGCAATCACAGCACCACCCATCTATTGCACAAAGCATTACGCTCTGTTTTGGGAGATCACGTTCAACAAAAAGGTTCCATGGTGCATGCGGATTATCTGCGGTTTGATTTCACCCATTTCCAAGCTCTTACCGGCTCTGAGACCAATAAGGTGGAAGACATTGTGAATACTGCGATTCGGGATAATATGCTCATCAGCACCGATATTCAAAGCATCGATGAAGCAAAAGCAAGTGGTGCTACCGCGCTATTCGGTGAAAAATACAGCGACGAAGTCCGCGTGATCAGCATTGAAAACTATTCCAAGGAACTCTGTGGAGGTACTCATGCCTCAGCCACGGGTGAGATCGGCATCTTCAAAATAATCTCCGAAGGCTCCACTGCCGCAGGGATCAGGCGTATCGAAGCTGTTACCGGGCGCGCCGCGCTGGATTATATCTCACAGATGCAAGCTAGTCTTCTGAAAGTATCCGAATTGCTTTCCTGCCCCGTAAACATGATAGAACAAAAGCTGCAAGCGCAGAAACAGCACATCACTGATCTGGAGAACAAGATTAAGCAGCTGGAAGCGGAACGCAGTTTGACCATGATTGACAATATGCGTGCCAAAGCCAAGGATTACTCAGGTTATCGGCTTATTATTGAAGAAATTCCCGAAGGCAGCGATCTGAAATCCTTCGCGGACTCCCTGCGAGAAAAACTTAGTGATGAAATTGCTGTAATACTATGTAAGAAAGGGGATAAGCTTTCTATACTTACAGTAGTAGCTAAGAATCTCTTGCCGAAATATAACGCCGGCAAGATCGTATCTGCTATAGCTGCCAAACTTGGCGGAAAGGGCGGTGGGCGACCGGACAGCGCACAAGCCGGATGCAGCAATCCCGGCGACCTCAGCTCCTTGGTTCATGCCATTCCGGAGATTATCCAAAACACACAATGAAAATCCTGATCCTGCGCCTCAGTTCACTGGGGGATATCGTTCTCACACAACCCATTGCAGCTTGGCTGAGAGCAGAGTACCCCGGGGCACAGATCGATTATGTAGTAAAAGAACAATTCGTCGAGCTCGTGACCCTGATGGGTTGCGAGCTCAATCCCATTGTCTACTCAAAGAGCATAAGAGCACATATCGCGCTCTTTCGGGCAAGATACGACATCGTTATCGACCTGCATGGAAAACTCTCCACATACCTGCTCAAAATCGCTTCCAGGGGCAAACGTAGTGTTTGTTACCACAAGGCCCGCTCTCAAAGAAAGAGAATAGTAAGGGGCGACAGGTCTTTATATATCAAATCTACGACGGATCTGTACAAGACTGCATTGCTGCAGATCAGCTCCCGGGTTTCTTTGCAAGCTCCGCGCCTGTATCCTCTTTCACATGTCGAAGAGCCTGTTCTTCCTGATGCAGCAAAAAGGATAGCGATATTTCCCGGGGCTACTCACAATACCAAGCGTTATCCGTTAAAGTACTTTAAAGAGCTTATCAAAGAAAGCCCGAAGGACTTTCAGTATATAATACTCGGATCCACCTCCGAAGCAGATATGTGCCGGAGCCTGGTGCTGGATTACAGAACCATTAATCTATGTGCCATGCTTAGTTTTGCCCAATTGCTTACCTTGCTCCAAGGCTGTGATTGGGTGATTAGTTCCGATAGCGGCCCCATGCACATGGCAGCCGCTCTGCAAAGACCGCAAATAGCCATCTTTGGCGCTACTCATCCCCGTCTGGGTTTTGCTCCCCAAAATACCAAAGCCCATATCTTATGTGCCAATCTGGACTGTCAGCCTTGCTCCCTGCATGGC
>Ga0172381_10007187_pt1 | contig 11056 bp, 10 predicted proteins | sample Leawel6488metaG_FD_119754 | JGI IMG/M metagenome (GOLD analysis project Ga0172381, IMG submission 119754) | Leachate microbial communities from a municipal landfill in Southern Ontario, Canada - Leachate well 64-88 metaG | ecosystem: Engineered > Solid waste > Landfill > Unclassified | place... | reverse complement strand
GCGTTGGCGGTGATGTTCAAACCGGTGCGGGCGGTACAGTTGAGGCTTCGGGCAATGCTGCAATAAGCGGGGATGTCTCTGATGAAAGCGAAAAAGAAATCCCTTCTGTAGAAATTCCATCTTCGCTCAGCTCTCTTGTTAGCCTTGGTTCTTACAGTGTCAGTGCCAATAGCACCGAGACTCTGATCTCAGGAGATTATAAATTTTCTTCTTTTACTGTTTCCGGAAATGGCCGGGTTGTACTTGAAGGCAGCGTTAATCTTTATCTTACAAGTACATCCGAAGCTTTAAAAATCAGCGGCAATGGGAATGTTATAGTTTCTCCAGGGGCAGATGTGAAAGTTTATACGGAAGGGAAAACTCTTATATCCGGTAATGGAATCTCGAATAGCACCAATTTACCCGAAAAATTAATTTTGTATAGTACTTATTCTGATACTGGAGAAGGAGTAAAAATCAGTGGCAACGGAGATTTTTTTGGAGCTGTTTATGCTCCGGACGCGAGCATTAAGGTCAGTGGCAACGGAGACGTATTCGGAGCAATCTTGGGGGATGAAGCGCTTGTTACTGGCAATGGGAACGTTCATTATGATGAAGCCTTGGGGCGCTTGAATACCGGTTCTTGCAGATATAGTGTAGAAGAATGGAAAGAATCAGAAGGCACTTATGTTGTTGAGTAGAAACAATAAGATAAATTTTATTAAAAGAATCAACGGAAGTTCTAAATTTACTAAAGGGCTAAGTTTAATTGAGCTTATGGTGGCTGCTTTGTTTTTAGTCATTGTTATCGTCAGTATTTTACTGCTGTTCATAGCTTGTATTCAGCTTAATGAATCCAGTCGCAATCTGACGACAGCGACTACTCATGCTCAGTGTATAATGGAAAATATAGAGAACTCCGATTTTAGCGAAATTCAAACAAAAAGCGATAATGGAGATTGGGATTTATCAGCAGAGGATATCGAAACGGTTCCTTATAGCTTAACGGCTTTAACTAATGAAACGGTCAACGCTACGGTTGTCACGGAAGAAGATTTAGTTAGGGTTACCGTGGAAGTTAGTTGGCAAGACTCAAGCGGAAGAAATAGAAGCACTTCTTTAGTAACTTACGTTGCGGATAGGCAGTAAAATCTGAGGAGTTTACTGTGAGGGGAAAACAAAAAAATTTTTCTTATCGGTATGTTAAGGGTTTTACTATAATTGAACTAATTATAGCAGTGGCAATTCTTAGCATAATAATAGCAGCAATACACCAGGTAGCTGTTATCGGCGAGAGAACTTGGGATAGAGGGGTGTGGCAAGTCGCCGTACAACAGATGACGCGCAGCGCTTATAGGGATATGCTGCGGGAAATAAGAAGCGCCTCTCTCAACAGCTTATCCACTACCAGTGTAACAACCTCAAGCTGTAATGATACCGAAGAGCCTGATGCCGATGCCTGCGATAAAGTTACTTTTGATACTCCGGATGACACAGGCGTTATGTATTATCTTGACGACGGGCAGATTGTTCGCGAGAATTCTCTAGGCGCAAGAAGGATCATTACTGGAAATGTCGAGGAATTGCTTTTTTGCTGTCCCCATTCTGGCAGTAATAGCTGTGAATGCGATTCAGATCACGACTATTTAGATATACGTATCAAGATTAAGAAAATCACAAAAGGCAGCGATATAAATTATTCTTTAAGGAGTCAAGTGGGGGTAAGAAATGATTAAAAGAACCAAAAAATCAGTCGCTTTAATCATCGCTTGTGCTTTGGCAGTATTTTTTGGAATCTTAGGCATAGCTTTCCTTTCCAGCAGTATTCAAGAACAGCGCTTGGCTACCGCTTTTTCCGATTCCGCGTATGCTTTTTGTATGGCAGAAGCGGGCATTGCCGTAGGATACGATGCCTTAATGAAAGATGCTTCTTATTCCGGAGTAACTTGGACTGATCCGGTAGGGGACGGAAGGGGCAGCTATAGAATCATTATAAGCCAAACTAGCAATGGTCTTGAAATTAGGGCTGAAGGCCAAAGTGGTTCTATGACCAGAATATTGACCGCTGATCTCGCTACAGTACCTTATCCTTTCCAAAATACAATTTCCGCCGGAGATGATTTAAAGCTAAGCGGCCTTATCGCGAAATTAAATGTTTTTGGTAAAACTCGCATTTCGGGTTCATTTGAACTTAATGGTTTCTGGGCCTCGGGAACTTTTGAGGATAAACTGGAAGGACAGCCGCAAAGTGAAACAAGGATAACAATTCCTGATTATGACGGCGATGGGGATACCAATGATTTTGATGATTTTGTTACCTATGGTCGGCTGACAGCATTAGATTACGACGAAGACGAAGTGGTTTATATACAGAGCGACAGCACGATAAATATCTTTCCCGACTCCGAGCTAATCGACAAAAAAATTGTTTTCGTTGAAGGCTCTAGCCCGGGCGAAGGCGATGTTAATATATTTTTTGATGCTACTTGGCAAGAAGGGCAAGACTTAACGGTTATATCAACCGGGGACGTAACCTATGTTGAACCTTTACAAATTCAGGAAGATGCGCGGTTGAGCAATGTAGCCTGGGAGGACTACAATGAGGCTTCGATTTTTCATAGCGAACACGAAAGCGTTGTTTTTGCTAATGACGATGCCAATTTTATAGATATTCTTGAATGGAGCGATACTACTGGCAATATTATTGCCAATGATGACATAACCTTTTCCGAAGCTTTAACTTGGCAGGATTTCTATTTTTCTGACAGGGCTTTGAATGGAGATTTGCCGCCCGGCTTTGGGCGTTTAGCTAATGGATTGAGAATCGTGTCTACAAAACTCATCGATTGGCAGGAGGTGTATGAGTAAAAAAAATGTTATAATAGGCTGCGGCATAGGTTTGTTAATCGCTATAGTTTTTTTAATTCCTGGCAGAAAGAGCATACATATTGAGTCGAGAGAGCAAGGAGTGGCCACAAAGAAATCAAGCGAAAAAGAACAGCCTAAACCGTTGCCATTACAGAGGCAACTTAAACGAAGCTACCCCGAAGATTATGGCATGACGACATATACCCAGCAAGACGAGCCAAAGACGCAAAAACAGTGGGACAGATTTATAAGTAAAGGCGTTGAAAGGGCTAGGTCTAATCTGTCGTCAACCCAATGGGATGAAATAAAAGAAAAACTCAAGGAAGATCCGGAGAAAACCAAAGAAAAATTAAAACAAATTGATGAGAAAATCATTCAGTGCCAACAAGAGTTAAAAAAGGATCCGGGTAACGATATTTTGAAGAAAAGGATACAAAGATTAAGAATGCTAAAAGCCATCGCTAAAGAATTTGAACGGTAATCATATTAGAGCGCGTTGACAGCGTATATTAAAAGTGTTAATATTTAGACACAAAGGCATAATCTGTTTTGTTTGTGCGAATCGGTAAAGCCTCAAATAGCAGCCTTTTGGAATTTTTTTAAATTGAGACTTACCAAAGGGAGGAAAATAAAGTGAAGAGATCAATAGCTAACTTAAGCCTTAAAAGAAGGATTTGGATTGCGGTCGCGCTGGTTTCTTTAATGCCTTTAATTGTTTTGGCATATCATTTTTACGGATTTTACATATCTAATTGGGCCACGCTGATCCTGGCAGTTGTAATTGTCTTAGGCTGGGGGGTAATTTTTGATGTTTTCTCATCGGTAGTTAAAATTTATACGCAGTCTAAAAATAAGCTCAAAGATTTGGGTGAGGAGCCCCCGGTTGTACCTAATGAGGTGCAGAGTTTAGAAGCGGTAATTAATCTTCTTTCTGATAAGGTTAAAGGAGGTTTTGAACAGCTTAAAGATTTTACCAAGCAAACCGAAGAACTAAACCGAGAAGTTACTAAAAAAGTTTTAATTCTTTCGGCCATTTTACAGGCCAATGATTTATTTTCTCGTGAGGCTCCGGCCGAAGAAGTCATCAAATTTTTAAGCAACCATCTCACCAAGCTTTTAGAAGGTGATATATATTTCTGTAGCTTGAGAGAAAACTCCATGGGAAAAATAAAAACTGTAGCCTCTTCTGGTGTCGACAGTGCCACGATAAGAAAATTCGTCGATTTACACGACAGAGATCTCTCATCTTTAGGTAAAGTCGTGATAGTAGATAAAGAAAACAGGCCTAAAAACTATACAGAATGGGCAGGTTCTTTGGGTGTTGAAAATTTAGTTGCTTGCCCGGTTGTTTCTAATGGGAAAGCTATAGGAGTCGTGGGGGTTGGAAATAACAAGGGAAATTATGTTTTTTCTAAAGATGACTTAGACGTGCTTAATCTTTTTTCTCAAAATGTTACTCTTATTTGGGAGCACGAAAGGCTTTCTTCAAAAATAGAAGAATTGGAAATATTAGACTACTTAACTGGGCTATACAATGAAAAAACAATCTTAAGGCGCCTGGACGAAGAAATAAACCGAGCCACTCTTTACCAAAGGCCTTGTGGTTTTGTTCAAGTCAGCATAACCAATTATGATGGTTATCAGAAAGAATTTGGCCTTATAGAAACAGAAAAAATGCTTAAAAAAATGGCGAAGGTGTTTAAGAAGGCTTTAAGGGTCGTTGACATAGCCGGAAGGATTGCCCCAGCGGCCCTGGGAGCAGTTCTTATCGAAAAAAATAAACGGCAATGCCAAGAAGTAGTAGAAGTGTTGAAGAAGGACCTGAGCCAGCTTTGTTCGCCAAAGATGTCTCTGGGGTTTTCTGTAGCTGAAAGTCCGGTAGACGGAGTTAATGCCACCGAACTTATAAAATTTGCCAATGGCAAGATTAATTCGTAAATCAAATGAAGTCTCATAGAAAAGTAGATAAGCCTCTAGGCCAGATTTTAGTTGAAAGAGGGGTTATTAACAACTCTCAGCTTAAGGAAGCTCTTGAAGCTCAGAAGGCCAAAGGGGGGCTTATAGGAGAAGTTATAGTAAGCTTGGGTTTTGCCAAAGAAGAGGATATTGCTTACTGCCTGTCGCTACAGTTCGGCTATCCTTATCTTCCTTTGGAGAATTATGACATATCAGCGGAAGTTATAAAGCTAGTGTCGGAGAATGTCTGTGGGCATTATTGCCTTATACCAATAGATAAAATAGGCAATACTCTCACTGTCGCTATGGCAAATCCCCTAAATATCCAGGCCATAGAAGACTTAGAAGATACGACCCAGTGCGATATACAAATTTTCGTCAGCACTCCTTCCGATATACGGGCGGGAATAAAAAAATTCTATCACCAACAGGCTTAAACAGAAGTTGTTTTATCGCATTCAGGCAATTTTGTGTAAACAGTTTCCGGTTGACCCGGTATTTTGTTTCTGCCAATGAAAAATCTTCTTAGCGCTGTTGTGGTTTAACGCCAGTCCCTGGTTGGTCTATAATGAGTAAAAAGAAATTTACAGAGTACCTTCTCGATGAAGGGTTGCTGGATAAAAACGGCCTCCAGAAGGTTCTGGATGTGCATAAAAAAAACAAAGGTTCCTTGGTGGAGCTCTTGGTTAAGCTTGGATACATCAAGGAACCGCTGCTAGTTAATGCCTTGGCTGATTACCTTTCTATACCGCCAATCAGAATTATCAATATTGCCATTGCCAAAGATGTCTTGGCTTTAATTCCGGAACGCATAGCCAGAGAGAATAACATTTTGCCGATAGGTAAAATAGGCAACACCATAACTTTAGCTATGGCAGATCCCCTCAACGTTCTCGCTATTGATAACGTGAAAAAAATGACCAAATGCGAAGTTAATCCCATAATTGCTCCTTTTTCAGAAATAAAAGAAGTTATATCAACCCAGTATAGCCAGGCCCCGGTGGAAGCCATAGAAGATATTATTAAGGACCACAATGTAGAAAACCTGGAAATTATAAGAAGGGGTAAAAAATCTGAAACCCAGGAAGAAGCTGTTGTTTCCATTGAGGAAGCCCCGGTAATAAAGTTTACCAGCTCTCTTCTTGAGCGGGCGGTTGAAGATAAAACTTCCGATATATTGATTGAGCCTTTGGAAAATGTCAGCAGAATACGCTTGCGCATTGACGGTTTGCTAAAAGAGCTGGAGCCTTTTTCCAAAAAAATACACCCATTTGTTATTTCAAGAATAAAAGTTATGTGCAATCTGAATATTGCCGAACATCGGCTTCCTCAGGAGGGAAGATTCCGGGGGAAAATCATGAATAAGGATGTTGATTTCAGGGTATCGGTGCTGCCTACCAGCATGGGTGAAAAAGTCGCCATTCGTGTGTTGGATAAAACAACCGCTCTCCTGAATCTGGATCTTTTAGGATTTGAGGAGGATGTTTTAAAAGATGTCAAGGAAGACAGTCTTAAAGCTCACGGATTGATTTTGACCTGCGGTCCCACAGGGGCCGGTAAAACTACCACATTATATTCTATCTTAAGCCATATCCATAGTCCTGAGAAGAATATTGTTACAGTAGAAGATCCTATAGAGTATCAATTAAAGGGAATCAATCAGGTCAGCATCAATCCGGCCATAGACCTTACTTTTGCCTCTACCTTACGTTCTATATTGCGTCAGGATCCGGATATAATCATGATTGGAGAAATAAGAGATCCTGATACTGCGGATATGGCTATAAAATCAGCTCTCACCGGACATTTGGTTCTTTCAACACTGCATACTACTACCAGCGCAGGGTCAGTCACTCGTCTTATTAATATGGGGATTGAGCCGTTTTTACTATCTTCTACTTTGATAGGAGTTCTTACCCAAAGGCTGGTTCGTTTGCTATGCCCAAAATGTAAGGAGAAAACTGATATGCCTAAAAGTGTGAGGGAGAAATACTTGATTAGCGAAAGAGCAACAATCTATAAATCGAAAGGCTGCCGGGACTGCCATAACACAGGATACAAAGGTAGAATATCTCTCTGCGAATATTTAAGAGTCTCTCATCAGATAAGAAGCCTTATAAACTCTTCGGCTTCACAAGGTTCAATAAAAAAACAGGCGCGTTCTTTGGGTATGCGAACTTTGCGCGAAGATGGAATTGCTAAATTAGAAAAGGGAATAACTACCCTAGAAGAAGTTCTAAAAGTTACCGAACCAGACGAAACGATTAAAAAAAATTAAAAAATGCTCTTAAGGGGACAAGCTACAACATTATGACTGTAAAGCAGAAGATACTTCAGTATATAGAAAATAACAAGAAAGGAGTTTCTAAGACTTTATCCGAAATAGATAAAAAAACCAAAGGCTACGATGATTTTAAAAGGCTCTTGATTGAGAACAATCTCGCCAGTGAAGAGGAGCTTCTTTTGATTTTTTCAAAGGAGCTAAAGATACCTTTTCTGGATTTACGCAAATATAAAGTTCCCTATGGCAATCAGGCTTTTCTGCCCAAGGAAGCTGCAGCTAAATATAAAGTTCTGCCTTTGTGTAAAATTGGAAACGCGCTTACCTTGGCTACATCCAATCCTTTGGATATTATTGTTTATGATGACATTAAGATAATCACCGGCGTTGAAAAGGTAGATTTAGTTCTTTCCCGTCAAAAAGACATTACTAAAGCCATCAATGATTTATATAAAACAACTCAGGAAATAGCCGAGACCTTCAATAAAGACCCTTCTTTTGAACAGGAAGCCTCTTGTGGGGAAGGGAAAAAGGATGATTTAGAAACGCTTATCAAAGAGAGTAAGCATCCTCCCATTGTCAGGGCAATAGATGTTATTATATACAACGCTTTGAAAAAAAGGGCCTCCGATATTCATATCGAGCCCTATGAAGATAAGTTGGTTGTCAGGTACAGGATAGATGGGGTTTTGACTGACGAATTCAGTTTTCCTAAGGCTAATCAGCAAGCTGTAATTGCCCGGCTCAAAATAATCTCATCTTTAGATATAACTGAATCACGCCTGCCGCAGGATGGCCGTTTCCGGGCAAAATTCGAAAGCCGGGAAATAGACTTCAGGGTTTCAAGCCTGCCGACTAATTTTGGTGAAAAATTTGTTTTAAGAGTCCTTGATAAAGAAAGCCTCTCTATAGGGCTTAAAAAACTGGGGTTTTCTTCTAAGCCCTTAGAATTGTTCGATCAGGCCATCAGGGCGCCTTTTGGGATAATCCTTGTTACCGGGCCTACCGGCAGCGGTAAATCCACAACGCTTTATTCAATCATCAATCAAATTAATACTCCCGAAAAAAATATAGTTACCATTGAAGATCCGGTTGAATATCATCTCGAAGGTATAACCCAGATACAAGCCAATGCGGATATCGGTTTGACTTTTTCAGTCGGCTTACGCTCAGTATTAAGGCAGTCTCCGGATGTTATTATGGTTGGAGAAATCAGGGACTCTGAAACCGCCGATATTGCCATTAAAGCTTCTTTAACGGGTGAAATAATACTTTCGACCCTTCATACTAATAGTGCTGTAGGGGCAATCACCCGATTGCGGGATATGGGTACCGAGCCTTTCCTGCTTGCCTCTTCCTTGGTAGCTTTGACTGCCCAGAGGCTTGCCAGGAAACTATGCCCTAAGTGTAAGGAAAAGTATATTCTCGAAGAAGCCGAGCTTAAACGCCTGGGCATGGATGAATTCTTCCGCCAGAATAAAATCCGGGAATTCTATTCTCCTACAGGGTGCCAATATTGTAATAATAGCGGTTACCGGGGAAGAATAGCTATCCTTGAAATCATTTTTCTGGATGATAAGATAAAAGAGATGATTATAGAAAAAGTTCCGGAAGAAACAATTACCCAGTACGCTCGTCAATACCGGGAATATAAATCTTTAAAAGAGGATGGATTTCTTAAATGTGCCGAAGGCATCACCTCGTTAGAAGAGGTTGTAAGGGTAACTTCAGAATAATATGAAATTATTCTCCTACGTAGTCAAAGACAAAGATGGGAATGTGACCAAGGGGACTGTTGAGGCCGAAACCAAGGAGTCTTTAATACAGCATTTTCATAAACAACAGCAACTCATTTTTTCCATCAATGAAACTAAAGCTAAACCAAGAAAAAAGACGCACCGGTCGGTTAAGACCGATGAGTTGGTAGTTTTCTCAAGGCAGTTTACGACTCTGATTGAAAGTGGAATCCCGGTTGTAGAGTGCCTGGGGATATTGGAAAGCCAGGTAGAAAGTGCTTATTTTAAAAGTGTTATCACTGATAGCCTTAGAGAAGTGAGAGAAGGAGCGTCACTTTCGGCGGCCTTTAAAAATCACAAAGATGTTTTTCCGGACATTTACCTAAGTATGGTTGAGGCAGCGGAAGCCTCGGGCAATTTGCCTGACATTCTGAACAGGGTTTCGGTGTATCTTGAAAAGAGTAGTGCCTTAAGAAAGAAAGTCTTATCTGCTTTGTATTATCCGGTTGTGATTATGTTTATGGCTATAGCCATTACCGGGTTTCTGGTATTTAAGGTAATTCCTACATTCAAAGAGATATTTGCTTCTTTGGGTGGAGTTTTGCCGCTTCCGACCCAGATATTGATAGCCTTTTCTGACTTTGTAAGAAAACCCGTTATTCTTCTGTCCATGATAGGAGCTATTATAATAGCTTCTTTTGTTATCAAAAGATATATTAAGACAGATAGCGGTAAAAGAAATTTTCATAGAATGCTTCTTAAATTACCGGTATTTGGAGAGCTTATGAGAAAAATGGCAATTGCCAAATTTTCCCGGACATTCGCGACTCTTGCCAGAAGCGGAGTGTCGATAATGAACTGCTTGGATATTGTGGCTAAGACTTCAGGAAACAAAATAATCGAAGAAGCGGTGCTGGCTTCAAAGAAGTCTATCCAAGAGGGCCAGCCGATTTCTGTTCCTCTTGAGGCAACAGGGGTTTTCCCTCCCATGGTAGTTAAAATGGTAGCCATTGGAGAACGCAGCGGCCGGCTGGAAGAGATGCTTTCTAAAATCGCTCAGTTTTACGAAGAACAGACTGATGCTATGGTGGCTGGCTTAGCCAGCCTTATCGAGCCGGTGGTAATTGCCTTTTTAGGCGTAGTTGTGGGGGGAATAGTGATATCTTTGTTCCTGCCGATTATAAAAATCACTCAATATATAGGGGGAATGCACTGATATTGACATCTCTGGCCAGATATGCTATAGTTTAAATGGCGCTTTAGGTATGGAGCGCGAGTCTTTATAATATTATATTATTTTAATAAGGCTCTTTGATAAAGGAGGTGTAAGCAGCAAAACAGAGAGTCTGACCATTTAAAGAATGGAGGTGTAAGATGAAAAAAGGTTTTACTTTAGTCGAAATCATGATCGTCGTAGCTATTATTGCTCTTTTGGCAGCTATAGCTATTCCTAACTTGTTAAGAGCAAGGGTTTCTGCTCAGGAAGCCGCTGCCGCCGCAGCTTTACATACAATAGCTGCTGCGGAAGTTCAGTATAGGGCCACAAATTCTGCCTATGCTGCTTTAGCTAACCTTGATGATGATGACCCGCCCTATGTGGATTCCACTTTAGCAGCCGGAGCCAAGCAGGGGTATAATTTTACAGCTACTCCGGTATCTGGCAGCACAGGTTCGCAGTTTGTAGCGACCGCAGCTCCTCAGACTTTAAGCCAAGCTCATACTTTCTACATTGATGAAGATGGAGTTTTGTGCCGGTCCAATTCTACGAATACCAGTGCTCCTACAACTCATACTGGTTCGGGATGCCCGACTGGGTTTGCTGAAGTAGAATAAATAAGGCAACATTAGGATTCAAAAGGCGGTGGTTTAACCACCGCCTTTTCTTTTAACGAGATCAACATTTTTCGAAGAAAAATGTTAGATCGAATTTCCCGCCCCTCGATGTATTTATTCAGCGGGATTCCGCCTTGGCGGAAAACCCCGATAAAAATCCCAAATACTAATACTACCAAATCCAAAATAAATCCTAAATCCCAAATAAATGTATAATCTTCAAGTGGTGTTAACAGTTTCTATGAAATAACCAATAACCAAGCAACAAGACACAAACAAATTACAATATTCAATAACCAAACATGAGAAAAAGCTTATATTTGATTTGATTATTTAGATTTGAAAATTGTTTGGTTATTGTAACTTGTGTCTTGCAATTTAAGAATTGGTAGTGTTTGAAATT
>Ga0172381_10007186_pt1 | contig 11056 bp, 9 predicted proteins | sample Leawel6488metaG_FD_119754 | JGI IMG/M metagenome (GOLD analysis project Ga0172381, IMG submission 119754) | Leachate microbial communities from a municipal landfill in Southern Ontario, Canada - Leachate well 64-88 metaG | ecosystem: Engineered > Solid waste > Landfill > Unclassified | place... | reverse complement strand
TGTAATCAGCATCGGGCCCCGCCATTCACTTGGGCGGGTCTCGTCTCATTTAAATAGACGTGCCCAGAACCCCCTTGTATCTGAATTAGTGTTTTTGGAATCGTTAATTTTCTTTAATAAATCATCGATGCCTTTAGCAGCGCATTCCTTGCCAGCCAAACGGATATCATCTATTGCATCAAAATGATACCAGCGAAAATCATTAACCTCAGGTTGGAAACAAAAATCGCATTTCTCCATCTCATAGGCAGCTAATTCCTTTTGCATAATATCCAACGATCTAATAGCGACATCAATCGGATTAGCTTTTATATTTCCATCAGCATCGAACTTATTAATTTTTTTCAAGCCATACAAAGATGAACCAATAACAAAATCAATTCCCTGATTTTTTAGCACTCCAGAAGGAAGACTTTTTGTTAAGCCGCCATCGATTAAAAATCTGTTTCCGATTTTTTGAATTGGAAACACTCCTGGATAAGCAGCAGAGGCCATAACCGCAGCAATAGGGTCGCCGAGTTTTAACACAACTGTTTCGCCGCTTTTAAAATCGGTTGCAACACAAGAAAATTTTGTCTTTAATTCATAGAATTCGTCTACCTTTACACATTTCCTCAGAATCTCTTCCGCACTGGAAAATATGGTGGTATTACGTTTAAATATCAACTTGGTTGCACTAAGAAGACTGGTTTTATTAATTTCTTCAAAAAAATGGTCAATGGCTTTTAGTCCGCCGTATGAATACAACAAACCAATAATAGCTCCGGATGATGTACCGCAGATCGAGTCAATTTTAATTTTGTTTTTTTCTAGTTCTTCTAATATTCCTATATGGGCTGCGCCTAATGCGCCGCCGCCGCTTAAAGCCAAACCAATCTTCATATTGCCTCCAATGTTTATGACTTTCTCATACTTTTCAAAAGTTCAATTTGTTTCGGCCAGCCTAATTCATCTTGAGGAGTCTCTAAAATACCGAACAAGTCTTCAAGCTTTGGATGGTTTAGAATGACTCCGAAAACTTCTTTACCAATTTCACCATGTCCAATGTCCGCATGACGATCCCTCTTGGAGTTAATGGCGGTCTTTGAATCATTGAAATGAAAACCAATCAAACGATCCAGTCCTATCTCTTTTTCAAATTTTTCAATAAAAATGTCTAAATCTTTCTCAGTTCTTAAATCATACCCTGAGGCAAAAGCGTGCGCAGTATCAATTAGAACTTTAATTCGAGAAGAATTTACTGCCTTAATAATCTGTGCCAATTCTTCCAATGTATCACCAATAATGTTTCCTGCTCCAGCTGAATTTTCCAAAATCAAATAAGGGCCTTCAGGAGAATTTTTTAATATTTCATTAATCGCTTTAGTAACTTTTATTAATGATTCGGAGAATTCATTCCCTTTAGTAGAACCAACATGAAAGTTTACTCCGAAAGCTCCAACTTTTTCTGCTTTTTGCATATCATCAATAAGAGATTTAATTGAGGCTTCGTAATAGTATGGGTTTTCTGAAGCAAGGTTTACAAGATAGATACCATGTATGATTACAGGCTTAATATTATATTTATCATTTAGCTCCACAAATTTTTCGATCTCAGAGTCAGCAATCGGAACAGGATTCCAACGCTGCGGCGGATTAGCGAAAATCTGCATACACTCACAGCCAATTTCATTAGCCCTAACTATCGCTTCTGAAAAAGGCTTTTTTGTTGAAACATGAGCTCCAATTTTCATTTAAACCTCCTGAATTCTACCGCTAGAGTTTCTAAGTTCATAATAGCATAGTGCCCGGTTTCAAGAGAAGCAAGTTGGATTACTTTGGTTTGACCAAGATAAGCCGTACCCCAACGATAATGAAGATGTCCGCAAATATGAGCAAGAGGGGAATCGGAAAATCGACGTTTGGGTGGGGGAGTCGGTAAATCTTTTTGCTGCAATGTTAATATTCCCGGCGGCGGTACATGAGAGACAAAAATAGACCCACCAATTTTTTTCTTATCAATCATACTCTCGCCAGCATATTGGCCTGCCCATGAAGCAGGGGATCCCCCAACACCAGTAAACGTTCTACTTAATAATTTTACTACATTCCCCTCTAAGGACTTATGTTTAGCATTCAGCTTATAATAACTCCTGCCAAAATCGTTGTTCCCTGGCACCCAGAGAAACGGCATCCCTAAATTCGCAATTACATTGATAAATTTATCTGCAAACCAAACAGGTTCCCCCATATTTACAAAATCACCTGCAGATATTATGAGATCATATTTATTATTCGTTAAGTAAACTTCAATATTAGAGAGCTGCTTCATTGAAGAGTGCAAATCAGAGAACAAAAAGGCTTTAGCCATTACACCTTTCGTTCGCCAGTGGCAATTAAGTAGCCCTGGTATAATTTTATTTCAGTTACTTTAATATTATCGTTTAGATTGTATTGGCTTAAATAGCTTGAAAGGTTTTTATTGATCTCATCAGTTACAGCTTTAGGCGCACTTACTCCTCCTGTTTTGATTTCATTTATTTCAAGAACAGTTTTTCCGCCAACAACATTAGGGATAATCCCTACATCGACTTTGAATGAAAGAGGACTGTTTGATGTTCTGCCAGATAAAATTATTTTTTCAGGCGTAATTTTAACCAATGATTTCTTAAGTGGAAAATTCTCAGAACTTGTATTTAATGCTCCGGAAAGATCAGTCTCGGTAACTCTAATGCTAACAATGCTTTCTCCCGATTGATCATCTAGTTGTTTTTTAACATTTTGACTTAAGTCAGTTGAAGACTCATCTGTCGCTATTTCTGGTACTTTGACTTTGAATTTAAGATAAAAAGCTCCGGCGAGTAGCAAAATGAATACGAATAACAAAATCAAAATAATACTAAGAACAGAACAACTCTTTTTATTAGATGAATCATACTTTTTCATATTCAGCCGTTTCAACGCCCTCCAAGCCCTTTTCTAATTTTCCGTTTATTTCACGAGTTAAAGCCCACTTCATTTCATTACAATCAAAGAGGTAGCTTAAGCCCAAATATGAAACGACCCCCACTGTAACAGCTGTAATGGTTTGAATTAATACGCCGTAAAATCTTGTCATGTCCACAAAATTAGCCATCGCATGAGCGGCTATCCAAACAAAACAACCCATAATTACAGATATTAATGCAATTCTTAAATATGAATAAATCATCTTTATATACCATTTACCAGGATAAATATTATGGAGCATTACGAAAAGAGTAGCAGCATTTATGAAACTCCCAATTGAAAAAGCTAACGCAAGTCCTGCCACTCCAAACATTTTTGCAAATGGAATTGCAAATAAAATACTAACGACAACAGTCACAAGGGAGATATACATTGGAGTTTTTGTGTTCTTTAGCGCATAAAAGGCCTTTGCTAAGAGAGGAATAAGACCCTGAGCTATCAGCGACACTGAAAACAGCCCTAAGGTCATAGCTGTCATTTTTGTGTCACTCCAATTGAACTTACCAGAACCAAGTATAAGCCTTACAATTTGAGCTCGTAATAATATAAACATTACAGAAGATGGTATTAAGAGAAATGCAATCGCTCTCATAGAACGATCAAGATAAAATATAAAACCTTCTTTATCGTTGCTTGCAATCTTAGAAGTTAACGTTGGGAAAATGGCTGTCGCGAAAGAGGTTCCAAAAACAACTGTGGGCATTGTTTGCATATTATTTGACAATGAGAAAGCCGATATTGACCCTGCGGCTAAAGAGGAAGCTACTGCCGTATAAACAATCAGAAGCAGTTGATTTGCCCCCATACCGATTGATCGCGGGATCATTAATGCGATTATCCTCCTAAGGGCTTTTTCCTTAAAATCTAGGATTAATTTATACCGAAAACCAAGTTTTATTGCTGAGGGCAATTGTATTAGTAAATGCAAAAAAGAACCGGCAATTACACTATATACTACTGCAATCATGCCATACTTTGGCGCTAAAATGGCCGCTCCAAAAATAATTGACGCATTGTAGACTAAAGGTGCTAATGAGTAAGATAAGAATCTTTTAAATGAATTGAGAACTCCGCCCAAGATATAAGATATAGAAAAGAAAATTGGAGTTATCATCATTAGTCTTGAAAGATTGACTGCCTGATTAAGTCTGCCAGAATCGAATTTAGGAACGATCAAAGGCATGATACTAGGCATAAAAATGTAACTAATGATTGCAAACACTATCGTAAAAAGAAGAGCAGAATTAATAAGGTTGTTTGTCACCTTAAAACCTTCTTCCTCTCTCTTCTTTGTTATAAGTTCAGAGAAAATCGGAATAAAAGCACTTGATATTGCTCCTAGTATTAAAAGGTTAAATATCAAATCAGGCACACGAAAAGAAGCATAGTATACATCAAGATCATAAGTCGAAATATTTTTTGCTAGAAACCTGTCTCTGAGCAAGCCAAGAATATTACTTAACGCTAAAGTTATTATCAAAATTATACTCGCACCGCGAATTGAGTTTTCTTTTGAGAATAAACCGAAGAAACGCTTCATTTTGTTTTATTATCTTCGCTGCTTTTATTGTTGCTAAAAAACTTTTTGAATTGATCCGACTCAATGGTCTCTTGCTTCAAAAGAGTATCGGCAATAACTTCAAGTGTCCTTTTATGTTTCTTGATAATTTCATCAGCTTTCTTTCTGCCATCAGAAATTATTCTTGAAACTTCTTCATCAATAATACTAGCGATTTTATCGCTATAATTCCTATGCTCAGAATAATCTTTGCCCAAGAATGGCAGTTCCTCTTTATGGCCATAGGTCTGAGGCCCAAGTTTATCGCTCATACCATATTCAGTGATCATCTTTCTAGCCAACAATGTTGCGCGTTTTAAATCATTCTGCGCACCCGTAGTAATATTTTCTTTCCCAAAAAACTCTTCCTCCGCCACTCTACCACCCATTAACGAAGCTATTTGATCTTCAAAACGAGATTTTGTTTCAAGCCTTCTATCTTCAGTTGGTAGATTCCAGGTATATCCAAGAGCCATTCCTCTGGCGATAATTGATATTTTGTGAATTGGATCTGAATTTGGAACAAAGTGTCCTACTACCGCATGGCCAGCTTCATGGATAGCCGTAATTCTCTTTTCTTTTTCTGACATAATTCTTGAACGTCTCTCTGGCCCCATCATTACCTTTTCAATTGCTTCGTCCATATTCTTTCGAGAAATAGTTTTTTTGTCCGAACGAGCAGCAAGAATCGCTGCTTCATTCGCTAAGTTGCGAAGATCTGCTCCAGAAAAACCGGGTGTTGATCCAGCTATTTTATTTAGGTCGATCTCTTTTTCCAAAGGTTTATTCTTAGTATGAACTTTTAATATTTCTTCTCTTTCCTTGCGATCAGGCAAATCAATTACAACCTGACGGTCAAAACGACCTGGCCGAAGTAACGCTGGATCAAGAACATCTGGACGATTTGTTGCCGCCACTATAATTACATTATCTGTGGGTTCAAAACCATCCATTTCCACAAGAATTTGGTTTAGAGTTTGCTCTCGTTCATCATGAGAACCGCCAAGACCAGCACCTCTTTGACGACCAACTGCATCCAATTCATCGATAAAAATTATTGCAGGAGCATTTCTTTTGGCTTTTAGAAATAGGTCTCTCACTCTGGAAGCACCAACACCGACAAACATTTCAACAAATTCCGATGCTGAGATCGAGAAGAATGGAACCCCTGCTTCTCCGGCTACAGCCTTTGCCATCAAAGTCTTACCTGTTCCTGGAGGCCCAATCAATAGAACGCCGCGTGGAATCTCTGCGCCTAGGTCTCTAAATTTCTTCGGACTTTTTAGAAATTCAACGATCTCTACTAATTCCTGTTTTGGTTCTACAAGACCAGCGACATCATTAAAAGTTATTTTTGTATTTCCCATGAAAAGCTTGGCGTTAGATTTACCAAAGCCCATTGCTTTGCTGTTTGCACCTTGCGCTGAACGCATCATAAAGTAGATAAAACCGCCGATCAGTAAAATTGGAAGAATAATAGATATTATTGAATATATTGCTGCAGTTCCGGTAGTATCTTGAACATTGATCGTTACTTTATCTGGGGTAATTCCATAATCTTTCAAAGAAGCATCTGTTTCCTTAAATGCCTTTATTTTTTTCCCATCATTCAAGGTAGCTGTGACTAAATTATCTTTGATTATAACTTCTTTAACATCGCCTTTAGAAACATCTTGTGAAATTTCAGACAAAGGCACTTCTTTCACTGAAACATTTTTAGGTGCAAAGAAACTAAAAATTAGCACAACCGCTAATATTACAATGATTGAATAAATAATTGATTTTGTGCTGTTTTGTTTCATTAAAACTCCAAATATTACTAGTATTTACCGTTCTCCGCTAAGTCACATATAATGATTTTACCAGAGACAAGCTCGATTCGCAACGAGTAGGGGAGGATTTTGTGTTTTTTTCCTTCGCCCTTTTTAATCATTTTGCTAACTTCTAAAATCTGTTTATTGGTTATGTCAATAAGGTTTCTCTTCTTTTCTAGCGCTACCCTTAAAACCATTCGCTGCATAGAAGGGTGGAGTAAAATCCATTTATCCCTGTCTAGTCTGATTTTTTTATCGTTTTCTTCAACAACCAACGATTTGTATTCTTTCTCAGCGGTTTGGTGCAAAAAATCATAATCATCTTCTAGAACTTTAGCTGAATTTCGAAGTGTTTCTATCAGATTTGGATTCATATGCTTAATAATAAGAGGAAGGATCTTCAAACGCAGAAAGTTGCGAGTAATCTTTGTATTATAATTGGACTTATCAATCCTAAAAGGAAGTTTATTTTGGTTAAGATATTGTTTAATTTCTTCTCGTGACACAGATAGTAGGGGACGGATAAAATTTCCACGGATAGGGGGGATACCGCTCAATCCTTTTAATCCCGTGCCTCGGAGGAGACGCATAAGGAAAGTTTCAGCAAGGTCATTTGAATTGTGAGCTATCGCCATCTTGGCTCCCCTTCTATCCCCCAGAATTTTTTCAAAAAAGGCATATCTTGCTTCTCTTGCTTTTTCTTCATTTTTAAATTGGTTATCTTTTTCTGCCAAACCGAAAAGACACTCTATTCCCCGCTCCCTGCAAATTTTTTTAACGAACTTTTCATCATTATAGCTATCCTCTCCCCTCAATCTATGGTTATAATGACAAGCCATTAAATTAATTTGCAAACTATCTTTAAGTGCATATAACACGTCGAATAAACACATTGAATCTGGGCCGCCGCTTAATGCGACGATGACTGTATCGCCAGCAGAAATGAGGGCATTTTCTTTAATGTATTTTTTAATTTTAAAATTAATTGATCTTTGCGAGATTTTAACCATAATAATAAGTCCGTCTTTTGAGAATCAAACGATATTATACACAAAAAACAATGCTTTTTCCAGAAGCAAAAAGTCAATTTAGTAATAAAGCTACATTTAACTTTATGGTAGTTTCAGGACGCCGGTAAACGATTTAGTAAACTTTCTTCCAGTTTGATCAACAAACTCAAATCTGTAGTTGAATCTCCCCTTATCCACTCTTTTAGTATTAGTATTATCTGGATAAATAGTAGCTTCGCATCTTCCATCATCGGTGCACCTTAATGCGGTACCAATTTCTCGTCTTTCGGCTCTCCATCTCCCCCACTTGTTTACTCTTCTATTATAGGTATAGACAAACCTTGATTCTTTCAAGCTGGAGACCATTGTCGGGTCTATCTGAGCCGTGAAAGTTACCGGTAAATTATAGAAAAAACTATTCCTATCTGTCGCGTCTAAAATCTTATAACTTGGATTAAAATTTAACTGAAAGGATCGCTGGACGCTTGGCAAACTCTTTATTTTGATTGTTACCCTGGCTTGAATTGGCCTAACCGACGTAAAACAAAGCTTAATAGACCCCGAATCTGTACTTTGCGGGCCACTAACACTAACTGCAGTTGGCTTTTCAATTACTAAAGGTTCATTTTCTAAAAACGTGCCGTCAGATCTAATCGCTTCGATGTTAACACTAGCGCAATCCTTGCCATTTGGATAAGCGGATAGATTTGAATTTGCATATGGTTTTTCAACTTCTGCAGTAAGGCTGGATCCTCTGGCAGGACAGCTTGTTGCGTCAACTCCCATATTCTTTTTCACATTTTGGACAATACCGCGTTTGCAGCTATTTGCAGCAGCACTTGTTGTGGTGTCCGCTCTATAGCTTGATGTTCCAAAAAAATAGATTGCTCCCAATAAAAAAACACTCGCTACTAAAAGTTTAAAATTTCTTCGGGGTCTTATTGAGCGTAGAAACTTGTTGCCTAATTTTTTCTTGGCCATAGTCCTTCCCTCCAATTTATCTGGTTTAATTATACAATCATAGAAAATATTTGACAAATATTTTTAATTAAACCTTCACTTTTTTCTAAAAGTTACCTCGTTATTGAAAAAGAGTCTCAGGTATGATAAAATAATTTTATTAATGCGGGGTAGAGCAGTCCGGTAGCTCGTCTGGCTCATAACCAGGAGGTCGTTGGTTCAAATCCAACCCCCGCTACCAAGAAGTGGCTATTAATTTATTAATGGACAGTTCTTGGTAGATTGGCCTCGGTGAGATTTGAACCGAGGAAAAGGTCGGAAAACCTGGGTTTTCCGTTGGAGGAAAATATTAAAACCGTGGGTTTTTAAGAGCGAGATATGCGAGCGGGTTCTTATATCCAACCCGCGCTACCAAAAAAATGAGTATCTAGTAGCTAGTATCAAGTATCTTGGATCAAATACCCTTGATACTGTATACTAAATACCAGATACTTTTTTTGGCAGGGTAGCTCAGTTGGTTAGAGCACAGGACTCATAAGCCTGGGGTCGTGGGTTCAAATCCCACCCCTGCTACCAATAAATCAGTTATTGAGAATCAATGGCTGATTTTTTGGTAATAGAGATTTGAACCGAGGAAGGGGTCGGCCAGCCTCGCCGGCTAGGCGGGGAAACATGAGTTTCCCGCTAGAGGAAAATACCTGTCTGCCGGCAGGCAGGATAAAAACCGCCTCGAAGAGGACCCTTAGGGTTGGGTTTTTATAAGCGAGATATGCGAGCGTGTTCTTATGTCCCACCCCTGCTGCCGGAACAAGTTGCCAATTTTTTGACAACTTGTTTTTGGAATATAGATCATTACTCAAAAAAATATGATAACCAATATCTGTAATTAGGCGTTTTTATTTTTACTTCTCCCAAAGAAGCATCCGTCCCCTTCTCGCTTTCCTGGTCAATCGGCAAACTTAAAACATTTTCCCCCGGAGCTCTATATCCTAGTTTTTCCCTTGCTTCCTTTTCTTTGAATGAACTCGTCTGATAGTAATTTATTTTATTCTGCATACCCTCTATATCTGATTCTAGAGCTAGAACTTTTTGCTCTTCCTGATCTAGTTCTTTATTAGAGTTGTAGTTATTAAAAGTAGTCTTACCGATTATAAAAAATAGATAAATTATTACCAAGAAAATTATAAGACTACTAAAAGTCATGGGAATATATCTCTCAATAAACTCCACAAACCTAGAAAAAATGTTTTTCTTGTCTTTCATTGCTACTATATTATATACAAAAAATCCCCCGATGAATATCGGAGGATTTTTTTATCTAAGCTCTAAGTTCTCGATTCTCAGCCCTATTGATTACCAGCGTTTCTGCTTCTTCTGATTATTTGGTTTCTTTATTTCCTTTTTCCCTTTGTCATCTGCAGTTTTAACGGAGGAGAGTTCTTTCTTTGGCTCTCTAACTACTGCTTGCACCTCATCCTCACCATTGAACCAGTAAAAGTATCCGCCGGTAGCCGCACCAGCTAAAAGAATTAGCACAAACAAGACTATCCAAGGAGTCCAATTAATTTTTTCCTCGCCATTTTCGTCCGAACTTTCATCGCCCTTAATTTGACCATTGGAATCATCTGCAGAAGTTTCTACTTTATTCTCTGTCGGCTGTGGCTCTTCTGCAGCTTGTGCTTTAGAAGGAGCTGCGGAAATTACTGGAGCTGGAGTAGAAACAGGAGTTTCAGTTGCAGCTCCCGTTGTTGTTATTGCAGCTTTTAACTCGACCGAATGGTTCTTAAAATCAGTTGATTCTACACTTCCCTTCACAGCAATTAATGCAATGCTATATGTACCATAATCAGAAACAGATATTGTTCTTGAGTAAACTTCTTCAGCATTAGCAGCAACCGAACCATTAGGATCAGTATTTCCGTTTATTTTAATAATATATGAATCAGCGCCATTTCCAGTCCATTCTACCTTAAAATTCTTTCCCTCAAGTGCAGTTACAGTAAAGTCAGGTGATGTGATAGGAACAACTTTCCCAATTACGTGAATCGTTCGCTTAACTTGTACTGCATTATTTCCAGCAGAATCAATTACATCATAAGTAACTGTGTAATCCCCAACTGTTGTTTCATCTACATTATTTACAACAACAATATTACTAGTGAGATCTCCGTCAACATTATCTAGAGCTATTGCGCCAGCATCAATATAATCTGAGTCGGTTTCAATTGTTACCTCGTCGTCTCCTGTCAAGGTTATAACTGGCACAGTCTTATCTATTATCAAAGGTAGTTCAGCAGTTTCATTTTCACCGATGCTATTTGTTGCCTCTGCTCTTATAATATATTGTCCTTCTTCTGAAAGAGAAATTGGCGTTTGGTAATTTTGCCAATTATATAATACGGCCCCGTCTTTCTCTATCATAAACAACTTACTTTGAGCATTAATATAGTCAACTGTTACCGTATAATTTGAATTTGAAATTACTGACAGAGGATTAGCTATAATATTTATGGCTAATTCTTCAGGATCATAGATTCCTTCAGTCTTTGTTGCACTTCCCCACATATCGGTAGCTATATCAAACTGCAAAGAATGCGTTGCCTTCTTTGCCACATCGCCGCCCTTAAAATATGTAGCAGCTGATTGAACCATTGATCCGTCTGGTCTTGTGTAAGAAACCGAACCGAACAATTGAAGGGGGCCTGTAAGATCAGAGAATAACAATG
>Ga0172381_10007185_pt1 | contig 11057 bp, 11 predicted proteins | sample Leawel6488metaG_FD_119754 | JGI IMG/M metagenome (GOLD analysis project Ga0172381, IMG submission 119754) | Leachate microbial communities from a municipal landfill in Southern Ontario, Canada - Leachate well 64-88 metaG | ecosystem: Engineered > Solid waste > Landfill > Unclassified | place... | reverse complement strand
ATAAGCACTCTCATTTTGAACGAGAGTTCTTTCACAATGGCATTTTTTACAAAATTTTACTATATCATATGAACGTCCTGATGAATTACCATAATTATTCATGACACATAAATATTGTTTATGCAATGTAGCCCTATTTTTTGGGGGGACTATTGGTTCGCTTTTATATGGAACATCTGTATCAGATTTCGATACATCATTATCTGTATTATTTTCTGGTGCTTTTGCACGTTCGCTGAAAAAGTAAGTTAGGATGTTATTTTGTTGTTCTTCATTACGATTTGATTTTTTACTTTGTTTTTTATTGTAATTGGTCAAATCGACATACGGCATAACTGATTCTGAATTACAATCTTGGTGTCGCGATTCTAACATATCATAATATTGCATCAAAATTGAGTTTGTTTTGTTAAAATATTCCAATTCGTACTCACAACTTGATATTCTCGAAATATCTTTTTTTATTTTTTCGATCTCGTTTTTCAATCCGACTTTGCGATACATATCATTTTGTGACAATTCTCGACAGTTCATATTTTCCAATTTTTTAAGTTCATTTGTTTTATCGTTAAGTAATTTTTTCTTATTTTCCAAATTATCACGCATTTTCTTAAAAGTGTCCATTTGATTTTGATGTGTTTCATCGAGTGTGCACGCAGTTTTTTGAACTTTCGTTTTTTCTGGTCTGGAACGTAGCATGTTATTATGATTGGTTATAATTGACATTTTACTTTTATATATTGTTCATGTAATTTTTATTCAATTTTTGCACAATTTCGGATGGGGAAATTTAATGAAAGTTATAAGATATTGTTTTATTATAAGGGGGTAAGTTAAAATGTTTGGTGATAATTTTTCAAGACATTTGTTAATAGTTACATTGCAATTAGTAATCATCAAAAACGCTCGACAAAACGGCTGGACTGCGCGAATGATTAATGATAAGCAAATAGAAATAACTAAGAAATACAATAAAGATGATGATTACGATAAAATTTGTCGGCATCTTATCAATCCCATCTCGATGCTCAATTCATCGTAACTGATATATTGCGCTTCGCGTGAAATTAAGTTGCGGTTTTTAAACAGTTCAACGATAATTTTATATATTTGTGATGCGTTTTTTTATCTTGTGTGCATATATTACTTTTCATACATTTACATATATTACTTCAAAACAATAGAAAAACATATTATGATATACTTTTCCCATTCATCATGATATATTAACTCAAAATATGCAAATAAATAATATAGAATAATTTTTTTCTAAAACTACAATATAACAAACATAAGATGGCAGGAGGTTTAATGCAACTCGTCGCGTACGGTGCACAAGATGTATATCTGACTGGCAATCCACAAATCACTTTCTTTAAAGTTGTTTATAGACGTCACACTAACTTTTCGATGGAAGCATCGAAAGTGACACTGAACGGCAATCCCGATTTCGGACGTCATTCAACAGTAACGATCACTCGCAATGGTGATCTGATTACCGAAATGTATCTCATGGTCACAGTTAATAATGTTCAAGACACCACATTTGCTGGTAAATTCGCATGGGTTCGTCGTCTCGGTTATGCACTCATTAAGAACATCGAAGTTCAAATCGGTGGTTCTCAAATCGACAAACACTACGGAACATGGATGAATATTTGGTATGAACTGACACATACCACTGAAAAGGAACTTTCACTCAAGAAAATGATCGGTGATGTTCCCGAATTAACACAACTCGCTGATCCACGTGCTAATGGAACATTCAAGGATGAGTACACAATGTACATCCCACTCAATTTCTGGTTCTGCCGTAACCCCGGTTTAGCATTACCTTTAATTGCACTCCAATACCACGAAGTTCGTCTCGAAATCGACTTTAATGAAGCCGCAAAACTTTGCGTTTACACAACTGGATTCAATACTAATAATCTTTCAATCAAGGATGCATCAGTTTTAGTTAACTATATCTACCTTGATACTGAAGAACGTCGTCGGTTTGCACAAGTCGGTCATGAATATCTCATTGAACAATTACAATTCACTGGATCTGACAATGTCCCAACATCGACAAGTGGATCGACATCAATGTCCACTCAACTCAATTTCAACCATCCAACAAAAGAACTCATTTGGGGTATTCAAGGCGGCAACTTCACACGTGGAAACAAATTCCTCGCATACACACATCTTGATGACTGGACTTCTGCACTCGATGATGCTGCTCTCAACATTGCAACTGGTATGTTCACTGTTGCAACGAGTGCGCCAACTGGAACAGTCGATGTTACTGCTGGTGGTAGTTTTGCATCGTCAACTGTTACTACACACATGACAAATGTTGATGTCTCTGGTGTTCCTGACAGTGGTTATGGTCTTTACATGCGTCAAAACGTGTTCGCGACGCCAACAACTCTTGCATACAATCTTGGTGATAAGATTGATTTCGTTGCGATCACAATCGACTCTGCTGGAACTGGAATTGCATCAATTAAAGTTCTCGCACACACAATGTCCATCCGCGATATCAGTATTCCAGTGTCAAGTTGGACTGATATTCGTCTGAACAATGTTGCTGGTGTTAACCCACTCGATCTCGTTGTGTATCAATGGCACAATTTCGGTGTTCTCATTGATGGAACTGGCAATCCAGTTGCAACTGCTCTTATCCAACTCAATGGACAAGATCGGTTTGATGTGCGTGAGGGTGCATACTTTAACTATGTTCAACCAAATGAACATCACACTCGCACACCTTGCGATGGTGTTAATGTTTATTCATTCGCTATCCACCCTGAACAACATCAACCATCTGGAACTGCTAACCTTTCCCGCATTGATACAACGACACTCAAACTGACTTTACTCGATCCGACACTCGTTTCTGCACCAGCGAATGCACCACAACTTAACTTCTTCACAACTGACACTAATCTGTATGTCTATGCCTTCAACTACAATGTCTTGAGAATTATGTCAGGTATGGGCGGGGTTGCTTATTCCAATTAATTTGCGTTTGATTGTAATGTGTCAAATATTATGTATGGAATTTTATTTAAAAAGTGTATTTTATTCATATTTTAAAAAATATAAATAAAAAGTAATGAATTTGTATAAAAAATCTTATCAAACTTTCTTTATGGCAAAGTAATTTTCGTCAACATCAATACCAACTTTCTTACCTCGCGCGTTCGCAGAATCTCGTCTTTGCATAAATTTTCGTTTTTCGTCATCAATCTTACTTCTCGATGCACGTTTTTGTTCTCTCATATGTCGTTTCCTTATATTTTTGGGATCTCTATCATTTTCTACTTTCTCACTCTCGATCACACCATTATCACTCGCAAAACATACTTCATAAGGACTACATAATTCTTCAACATTACATTTCTCATGTAATGTATCTATTGCGTGATCATTTCGCATTGAATTATATTTTGATGCTTCTAAAGTCTCATCAATGTTAAGAAAATTATCATATGTCGAAAAATCGACTATCAAAATTAGGTGGGTTAGGAAATCATATATATCTAAATCTCGTTTGAAATAATTGCATGTTCGGCAACATGATTTACAATTATTGATATTATATGTACCATCACTATCAATTCGATCTATACCATTGTTATATGACTCCGAACCGCATATATAACATTTTTGTGAAATAATCATCTCAAAATCTTCTTCATCCATCTCAAATTTAATACCGCGACTTTCGGCGCATTTAACATATTTTCTATACGTTTGCATATTGACACTTTCCATCATGTCTTTTTTATAATCATCGTCATAGTTATTCACAATACCCAATTTTCCGAGCATATATTCACATATGTGTAAAAAAGTATCTTTCGAGTATGTCCACTTCATGTAATTACATATTCCACAACATGTTACAACATTATCGAGTGTATATCCAATATTGTTATCAACACGATCAATACCAAGTAAATATCCACCTTCTTCATATTTTTGTCCACAATAATGACATCGTCCTTTGAACAGCGATTCGCATTTTCCGAATGTCATATTATTGTCCCAATCAATTTTCCTATACTTGGCACTGTTTATGCAATTAGTATATTTCTTCTTCGAATTTCTTTTCTCGTTATCATTAAATTCACATCTTTTTTCGGGATTTTTCGACCAATAATTTCTCATTCTTTCAGCCATTCTCAAATGATATTCATCAATCCCAATATTTTCTATTAAGCGTTTTCTATAATTCTTTGTATACATTGCCACTCTATCAAGATGTTCATTTTTCCATTTTGTTTTTCTCTCAATATATCTCGGATCGTTCTTACACTTTTCGTAAATCATTCTCCAATCTCTCGCTCGTTTTTTACGTTGTTTTTCAATGTTTTGTTGTTTCATAAAACATTCTTCACACTTCGGACTCAATTTTTTATTACTGTAGTATACATCCTTCTCAATATCCTTCCCACATTCTTTACATTTTCTTTTGTATCCCTCTTCATTTTTATGTTGTTCATTATATTTGTCTATTGTATCACGTTTTTCTTTACTGACTTCTTTGTCTTTATCACGACATTGTTGACAGGTCATTCCTTCATACTCCCTAGATAAAGTGTTTGCACAACGCATAAAATTCGAACAACATCTTATTCCATTTTTGATATTATCATCATGTTGAAACTCTCTTTGGTGTTTTCCGCAACATCCATTTTCGATTGCCACATTATTACAATATGTGCACTTTTGCATCTCGCATCTTTTTTCTTTTCTTTCAGTGTTATTCGTTTTACTTCTATGTTGACAATCATGACATAATGAATGTGTATCGAAATCCCAATACTTCCACAAACAACATCCTTTACATTCTTTAACATTATCACGTTGTTCTTTTGTGTAGTTTTCGACATACTTATGAATTTTACATAATTCATCAACTTTGTCAACATGAAAAGCACAATGTTCTTTCGTTCCTTTTTTGAACCAACTACAATATGGTTTACTCGTTTTAGTTTTTTGTTCGACATTTTGTTTGATATTCGCTTCTCGACAATGTGGACAATATTTTGAATCAGTTTTCTTGAATAGAATTTTACATCTTCCACATACATCACTAAATCGTTTTCGATCGTCTTCAATATATTTTTCTAAAAATAAATGTGGCTCGCAAAAATCATGATCTTCTATTGTATTACGCGGACAACTTTTATTATACTCTTTAATTCCTTTACACTTTCGTTTTGTTATCATTTTTGAGTGTGTTTTTATGTGTTTATAAACAAATAATTCAAGTATAATTTTTAGATACTTTAAAAAATCAATTTTTATGTTTTGATAATTCTTCGAACTCTTTCATTGCCTCAACATAACCGTCACCGTCAGGCATGAATTTTATTTGTGTCTCCAACTCTTTGATACGTTTTTTAAGTTCATGATTCTCATTTTTAAGTGTGACAACATAAGAATTCTCGAATGTTAGTTGATTAGCATATTTGACAGTCGATTCTTCTTTCATCAAAATATTACAATACTTCGCTTTTCTCGCATCGGACATGATGTCAACACGTGCAATGAAATCTTTAATACTTTTTTTAGCACCATGATGACCATTGTCGAAGGATTTTTGATAATATCTAATTGCTCGCGAGTAACTTTTTTCTACCCCAAGTCCTTGACGATATAAGTCTCCCATATTATTCATTGCAATAGCATTTCCATCTTTTATAGCCATTTTAAAATATTTTATTGCTTCAGTAATATTCACTTCGACACCATTACCTTTTTGATACATTTCACCAAGATACCATACAGCATATTCACAACCTTTTTCAGTAGCCATTTTAAAGTATTTAAATGCTTCTTCGTAATTTTGTTCGACACCTTCACCATTGCGATACATTAAACCAATACTATACATTGCGTAATCATTTCCAAGTTCAGCAGCCATTTTAAAGTATTTAAATGCTATGGTGTAACGTGTATTGAAACCATAATAATACATGTTTCCCAAATTATTCATCGCATGAATATTTCCAAATGTCGCAGCGATTTTGTAATACTCCGACGCTCTTTTCCTATTTTGTTTTACACCTTTTCCAGTGCGATACATATCCCCAACACAATTCATCGCATCGACGTTATCGTTATCGGCAGCCAATTTATAATATTTTAATGCCTTTTCGTAATTTTGCACTTCCGTAATGTTTTTGTAAAAATTTCCAATATCAAAAAATACATCAGTATTACCACTTGCAATAGCCATTTCGTAATATTCTAATGCTTTATTGTAATCACATTTCTCTTTGACTTGATGATATAATCTTCCCAAATGACACATCGCGACATCATTTCCTTTTGAAATTGCCATTTCGTAATATTCGATCGCTTTATCATAATCTATTTTTTCTTCAACTGTTGAATATATACTTCCCAATGTTATCATTGCATCAAAACATTCGTCGTTATAATTGATCGCCAATTTGTAGTACTCTATCGCTTTATCATAATCCAACAACTCGTCAACATTATTGTATAGTTCCCCCAACAGAAAGCAAGAAAGACAATCAAACTTTTCGATACCCATTTTATAACATCGAATCGCGTCGTCATAATTTTTAGATCTTTCGAACATTATACCAAGACAACTTATTGCACGTAACGATCCGTTTTTGATAGCCATCTCATAATATCTTCTCGATTCTTCATGATCTTCCATACTTTCAATATATTGATATATTTCTCCTAATGCGATCATTGCTTCATTATTCGAATATTCGACAGCCATTTTGTAATACTTAACAGCCATTTCACAATTATGCAATTCCAAATAGAATTTTCCCAAACAGCACATTGCACTATCGCTTTTATTATCGACAAATATATTGAGTAATGTGACAAACTCATTATCACAATTATAATGTCCAATGCTCATTTTTCCGATTTTATTGCTTTTGCAAAAACTACTGATAAAGTTTTCTTTATCACTAAACGGAATTCTCTTATACTCACTAATGGTTACTCTTTCACCACTCACCATACGTTTCATCCAATTTTCCATTTCTTCCATTGATAATATTACTCAAATACTATTCATGTGTAAATAAAAGTTTTAAAAATTCAATTTTTTCAACACAATATAAAAATTCAATTATGTCACCCCATACATAAATTGACACCAATATTGATATCTTTCAAATCAATACCATATTTTTGAAAATAACTTTTATGTGCTTCAAGCGTATTCTCAAATTTACATATATTCGTATCATTTGAGCATAAATTTCCAATATCGTATAATAGAATTTGCGCTCTTGGACAATCGTAAATGATATCTCTACATACTCGAATGAATTCATACATGTAATTCTTTTTTAGAAAATTATCGATATCTTATTGATTATTAATTTTTTGTATTATTTCACCAAACTCTTGCTCATCACCAGTTTCATTTTCAAACAAGTGATTTTTATTGCTCAACCATTCCCCCATTTCTTTCATCGTTTTGAATAGAATATAACAATCCTCAACGAGATAGTTTTTTATAGTTTTTAGGTTATCAAAATTAAACGTCATGTCAATATACACAACCACAGAGTTCATGCAGTCGACACCCATTTTATTATTAGATTTAATATAATAATAAAAACATCCATAAAATAGGATGATTAAAATTCAATTTTTCTACTCTAAGCGTTCATAAAGTTGTACTTAGGTAATTCGGACAAAACCCATTCATGATTGTTGTAATCAATATTATACTCGTTCGATTTGAAATGTGATACTATCCATTCATAATTACATGCCTCAAATTTGTATCCATAAGAATTTAATGTCAATTCAACACATGCATTGTCAGTATGAAAACGAACACATGCTAATTCATAATCATATTCATCGAAATTGTCATCTTCAATACAATCGATGACAATTTTACCTTCCAAGCCATACATATTTTTATCATTTTCAGAATCGTCATTTTCAGAATCTATATCATACGTTTCAATCTCATAATTTGTTATATACGTTTTTTTTTGATTCGTCAAATATTGTGCCATCATGTTTGATGCATTATTTCTATTGTATTTAATTTTGTCAGTGTCATATGAACCATCGGATCTCTTTTGCCCACGATCATCATATGCATCCGAAAATTCTCTTATACCCATTTCAGCGTCACCACAATATCGATGATGTAATCCATGAACCATCATTTTTGGATCGTCAAACATTGTTGTTACATCATCCTCCGAAAATTTGATATTACATGAGTAAGGCTTTTTCGCATAGTGATCTTCCAATTGGCAAGCCATTTTTTAATATTAGTATCATCATGTCAATATTTCTATATGGTTTTCAATTTTTTCGATAGATATATACAAATATTAGATTCTCACATTTTTGTAAAATCATTATTTTGTCGGATTGAAAAATACCCTCATTTCACAATAATATTTTTCTTCGTAACTAACATATTCAATAAATCCCCATTCATAACTATCAATTTCGTCATTTTTACATTTTAACCACTTTTGTATATTTTCGTCAAACATATCAACATGATCTATATTAGTTATGTCGTAACTCGAAAAATCTTTGGTTGGATTGATGCTGACTGCACATGCTAAACACACAGCAATATGAAATAAACATGGATTCAATGAACCACATAAATCGCAATGTTCATATAAAATTCTCGCAAATTCGGGGCGAATATTTGGACATTCCTTCGAATCAATTCCATCTTTATACACCCCTAAAAAACATTTATTACAAACATTTATATACATTCTATTCGAATCGCCACGACAAAATATACACTCCCCAATATCGAATCCCATTGGTTATTTTAATAAACAATATGCTTAACAACATAAAATAAATGAAATTCAATTTTTTTGAATATGTCTAACAAATCGTAGCAATTGTGTCGACGAAAATTTCGCCTTTTCGGAATCCGAGTTCGATAAATTTATTACCTATAGTATCAACGTTATTCGCAAATTTCAGTAATGTTACGGAATCGTTGGAAATGATTTCATTCTCACATAATTCTAAACCCGCTCCACAATCCATTTTGTGAACAATATTATACACAACGATCGAATTTGATAATTCCTTCAATTTCATAAAAGATTCAAATTCTTTTTCAGTCTTCATATGACAAAATCTATCAAAATACGTTTCAGTCATTTCGTAGTCAATATAATTACTACCTCTTATGCAACATCCATCATATTTTTCATTACCAAGTTCAATATCAAAAATATTTTTATGACAATCTATTGGGGATTGTAAATCGATGTGTTCTCCATTCCTATACTTCGTTATATCGAAAAGATCAGTATGCAAACATAAATTTAATATGTGATTAAGGTTTTTGAAAGTTAATTGCATTTTTACGCCAACTATAATGGTAAATGTTAAAGTTCTCATTAGTTATACAAATACAATCATATTTAAGATATGTATGTGTTATTATTTCAATTTTTTATTGTACACAAATTTATTAGAGTTTAGTTTTAGTTTATCAAGTGTTCAACTTCTCCCATATCAGTTTCTCCGTATTGTGAATATGTCATTTGTTTTCCGATTTTATCAAAATATCTTTTAATTTTTTGCGTAACTGGAATATGTTTGGGTTGAGTTTTTTTACTTTTATTATGTAGTTGCTGATGAAATTGTTCTTGTTTAGTTTTCATTATCCTGAATTTCTCTGCGTTTCCATTTTGAATACACATATTAAAATACTCTTCTGCTTTTCCTAAATCGATCGCAACACCATACCCATAACGGTATACCATTGACATATTGAACATTGCCGTATAATTTCCTTTTTCAATAGCCATCATAAAATATTCATTTGCTTTTACGAAATTCCTTTCAATACCGTTTCCTCGTTGGTACATTGAACCGAAATTATTCATCGCATCACTATCACCGTAACTTATCGCTTTTTTATAATATTCGATCGCTTTTTCGGGATTTCTTTCAACACCTTCACCAAGTTGGTACATCAATGCCACATAACCGATTGAATTAACGTATCCTTTTTCTACTGCCATCTTGAAATATTTGAAAGCAATACACGCATTCTTTTCAACATAAATACCATAATAATACACATATCCTAAATAATGCATCGCATATTCAATTCCTTTTTCCGATGCCATGGTGTAAAATTTAAGACTCGCTTCATAATTTTTCACGATTCCGATTCCGAAATAATACATGTTTCCCAAATTACACATTGCTTTAGTATCTCCATTCTCTGATGCCATTGTGAAATATTTCAATGCTTCCAAATAATTTTGTTCAACATGTTGCCCGTGGTAATACATTCCACCCAATTCACACATTGCACGAGAATTTCCATATTTCGCAAAAATCTCCATCAGTCTAAAATATGATTGTCCACAATCACCAACACGATTAATCCTATATCCCGAACTTTTATGACATTTGATAAAATTTTCAATAACGTCCCATTTATTCTCAGTTTGATCGTTTTCAATATCCACCATATCGATTCCATTTCCTCCAACCAATTTATTAAGGACTATCGTTAGTTGCTCCATATTTATGTATATATAAATTCATTATCTATAGATAACAAAATGTTTAATTTATCATTTTTTTTCATATCTCGCCCTTAAATCCATACTTTTTAAAGAGTCGGACTAATTTTAGAAAAGATACATTCGTATGTTTATCATCACATGTGATAAGAATTTTAGTGAATTTGTTCGTAGCAATAAATTTTTCTACGATATTCCATTTATCATCAACATCAAATTTCTCGAAATCCAAAATATTTGACCGTTTTCCTTCTAAAACATTCATCATCCACCCGATCAACAACAGATAAAACATCGGATTGAACATGATATATTACAATATATCATGAATATTTTGTAATTTTCTATCAATCGAAAATATCAATTTTTATTTAAAGTTCGATTGATTCTAAAATAATGTTATCTCTTTTCGCATTTATGAATTTAATCATTTTAACATAAAAATATTCATCGTGCATTCCATTTAAGAAATCATATATTTGTTCTGGTCTGAATATTCTAAAATCT
>Ga0172381_10007184_pt1 | contig 11058 bp, 22 predicted proteins | sample Leawel6488metaG_FD_119754 | JGI IMG/M metagenome (GOLD analysis project Ga0172381, IMG submission 119754) | Leachate microbial communities from a municipal landfill in Southern Ontario, Canada - Leachate well 64-88 metaG | ecosystem: Engineered > Solid waste > Landfill > Unclassified | place... | reverse complement strand
AATATTTCAATCTGGAAAATATGTCTCTTTTTTTTACTCATTTATAGAGCAAGTTATTTGAATTAATAAATATTCTTCTTAAGGTTATTAAAAAAAGAGAAGCTAATTAATTGCATTTACGATTACTTAATTCCTAAAGATTAACGCTCGCATATAAGAACAAGTTTATTTCATTAGAACTTTTATAAGAACAATAAGCGAAACTATTAAACTTATGAGATTCATAACTGCAAGATTATTTAATCCTGAACTAAATCCATCATAAACAAGAAAAGCAACTCCAATAGCATAAATTAAGATAAAGAAAGGACTAATCTTCTTTGATTTTGGCATTATAAAAAATTGAGTTATCCATGCTAAGACAACTAGTGTTAATCCTATTATAGAATAGGAAATCATTTTTTATATACGCTCCATACTGCCCAAAAAGCAGAAAGTGAGGCAATTAAAAATGAAACATAAAGAATTGTGTTTGAGATATTCCAGCTTAACAATCTTGCAAGATCATAGAACACATAAATTGCAAAGGTAATCAAAAAACCCAAGCCATAAAGTTTTTTCTTTTGAACTAAAATAAGAATACCTATAATTGCTATTAAAGCTTCAATTATTATAGAAAAGTATTGTAGTAATTCCATGTTCCTCTCTTGGTATTCTTAGCCTCTTTTGATTTAAAAACGTTATGTCTCCATGGGATGTTAAACCTTACTTATATAGAATCAATTACCCAGAAAATATTTTAGTTATATCAAAAAATTCTTCGTCAACTGTCTTTAACACTTTAACTGCTTCTTCAAGGGGAACATCAATAACTTTATTTCCTACCAAAGCAACCATTCTTCCAAATTTTTTATTTTTAATCATCTCAACTGCCATTACGCCAAATCGAATACCTAAAATTCTATCAAAAGCCGTAGGAGAACCCCCTCTTTGGATATGGCCCAATACGCTTACTCTTGTTTCATAGCCAGTCCTTTTTTCTATTTCTTTACCTAATATTTCGCCTATGCCTCCCAATCTAATATGGTCGAATTCATCTAATTTTTCTTCTTGAATAATAAGATCTTTATCTTTAAACTGAGCTCCTTCAGCAACTACTACAATGCTAAAAGTTTTTCCTCTAAGGTGTCTTTTTTTTATCATCGAACAAACTTCATCCATGTCAATAGGTTTTTCTGGAATAAGGATTACATCTGCACCACCTGCGAGACCCGCCTCCATAGCTATCCAACCCGCATGCCTACCCATTACTTCTGCGATAATTATTCTATGATGACTTTCGGCAGTAGTATGTAATCTATCTATGCATTCCATAGCAATATTAATGGCTGTATCAAAACCAAAAGTATAATCAGTGCAAGAAAGATCGTTATCAATTGTTTTTGGCACGCCTATTATAACCAAACCCTCTTTGGATAATTTTGAAGCTACTCCTAGAGTATCCTCTCCTCCGACAGCAATCAAGGCATCTAATCCTACTTCTGCATAGTTTTTTTTTATTTTCTCAACATCTTCTTCTTTTTTGTAAGGATTAGTTCTGCTAGTTCCCAGTATAGTTCCTCCCTTTGGTAAAATTCCAGAAACTGTGTCAAGGTTTAATGGTAATATATCTCTTTCAATCAATCCTTTCCAACCATTCTTTATTCCAACTACTTCATAACCTTCATAATGAGCCTTGCGTACAACTGCCCGAATAACTGGATTTAAACCAGGACAATCTCCACCCCCCGTAAGAATACCTATTTTCATACATTGATGAAATTAAATCATAGTTTAAAAGATTATGCAAATTGTATATTTAGAATTAATTTTCCAATATTCTAAAATAAATTATTGGATGCTATTAAAAGAAAAAAGATTATAAGAGTTATTAGAAAGAGTATTCCAATAGTATAAACCAATAGCGAAACCGCTTCTTTCTTTTTTCCATCTATATACAACATTATTGGCTTTCCAAAAACCAAAAATCCTGTAATTGCTGCAGAACATACAAACAGCAAAAGCATGGAGGCTATGACGAAAATTGTATCTTCTTTTGGGGATAATCCTTGAAGAGAAAACATAAATGATGCTACTAATACAACATATGCCACCGTTCCAATTGCATCAATCAAAGCTCGAATTATTACTTTTGTCATGGTTATGATGGCATTTCTTGAATTTATATAATTATATATGACTATAAAAAAAATGGAATAATCACCACCCAGAACTACAAGCATCGTCAACTATTTGTTGCAAGCCCTTTTCGTTTCCAAAGGTTTGGTCAATAGTATCCCAATTCATAGTTCCTTTTGGAAAATAGCAATTAAGATTGATGACACCATTCACTTTTCTTTGGAAATGGCAAGTATCATTTTCTATGCCTAAAATTGTTATATCTATCTCAGAACCATCTGTTCCAGTTAGTTTTGCGGTTACTGGAAGGCATTCATTCATTCTCGTTTGGAAACAGGAAGGATTATCCATCTTTCCACAATCAACCATTTCATTTATATTGTCCTCATTTTGGGAATTTACTTCATTTGAATAATCACCTTTGTTGTTTGTTAAGGCAAAGAATCCCACCATCAATAGAATTAAAATGACTCCTACAATTATCCCAATCATCAACCCTTTTTTCATGAAAGATGCAAGTAAATATACTATAAAAATTTATCTTTTGTTTTTTTGAAGAAAAGTTTATATATCTTTATTATCTATTAGGGTTAATTGAGGTGTAATGTATGGAATTTATCATTTTGAAAAGAGGCTGGAGAAATTTTAATAATAAATCTCATTCTGTCTTCAGCAATAAATCTTTGTTAATAAAACCCTTAGTTACTTTTTTGTAGACTTAGGTTTTATACCTTTCCCGATTTAATTTTTTAATACACTAAAATTAATAAAAACAAAAAAGGAGGAAAAATGAACAGCAAAAAAATAGAAAAGGCAGAGAAAGAAATCGAAGAAGCTGAAGAAGCAGTTATGAATGCGGCAGAATCGGCTGATGAAGAAGAAAAAGAATATCTTACTCGAGCAGAAAGGGATTTAGAAAAAGCAGAAGCCGAAGTAATTGAATCACAAGGATAAAAAGCATGAATATTAAAAATGAAAAAGAATAATAAAAATAAAATTAGCGAGGCTGGAAAACTAAAAAAATCAAAAAAAGAAGTTGAAGAAGCAAATGTTGCTATTCAAAAAGCTAAGAAAGAAATAAGAGAAGCTGAGAAAGCAACAAGTAATGCTCAGGAAGAAGTTATTGATGTAGCAATAATCTCAAAAGGAAATAAAAGAAAAAATCTTTCGCAGGCAGCAAGAGATTTAGAAAAAGCCACACATTTGGCGGCTGAATCTTGTCAATCAACAGAAGAAGCAGAATTTAGACTAAAGAGGTTCAATCAAAAATAATTAAAATGCCATCAGAATATAAAAGAAGTTTAGTGAAGGGAATTACTTGGGAAGGTTTTTCTTTTATAATTACATTAATTGCGGTTTATTTAGTTTATAATAATTTTATGTTATCTTTAAAATTTTCTTTATTATTATCTTTAATTAAAATAATTCTTTTTTTTGTTCATGAACGGGCTTGGAAAAATGTTAAATGGGGGAAGTACTGAGAATGGAATTTATGTTTACTTATATTGCACTTCCTTTATTAATATTTTTTGCAAGAGTTGCAGATGTGAGTCTTGGAACAATTAGAATTATTTTCATATCTAAGGGATACAAATTCCTTTCATTGTTTATTGGTTTTTTTGAAGTTTTGATATGGCTTACTGCAATAAACCAAATATGGTCAAATTTATCTAATGTTTGGCTTTATTTGGCATACGCTGGAGGTTTTGCAACCGGGAATTATGTGGGAATTTGGCTTGATGAAAAAATATCTTTGGGTAGTGCAATGGTAAGAATAATTATTAGAAAAAACTCTGATAAATTAATAAAGGCATTAAAAAAGAACAATTATCAATTAACGATTCTCAATGGTAGGGGTGCTAATGAAGAAACCGATGTAAAAGTAATTCTTTCTGTAGTTAAAAGAAAAGAACTGAAGAATCTGTTTAAAATAGTTAAAGAAATTAATCCAAAGGCGTTCTATACTGTTGAAGATATAAGAAGCACTAGAAAAAATGAATACATGGTTATTGCTCAAAAAAACGGAGTAGGGAAGAAATTTAAATAGGAAAAAATAATAAAAAAAGAGGAAAATGATAATTTTAAATTTTGTATTTTTTTTATTATCTTTATTTATATTAATAAAGTGCGCGGGTTATGCGATTAAATACTCTTGCAAACTGTCTAAATCTCTTCATTTTCCAGAATTTATTGTCAGCTTTTTTATCATTGCTTTAATTTCAGTTCTTCCGGAGGCAACAATTTCTGTTATCTCTGCTTTGAAAGGAGAGCCTGCACTTGGACTAGGAACATTATTAGGTTCAAACATTACCGACTTAACATTAGTTTTTGGAATAGTTGCATTGTTTTCTTCAACAGGAATAAAAGTCAAGAGTAAGATTATAAGCAACAATTTTTATTATCTTTTAATTCTTCTATTTCCATTAATTTTGGGATTTGATGGAAGATTTACAAGATTAGACGGTTTAATTTTGATTTTGCTTGGATTATTATTTTTCATTAAAGTTGCATTGGATAGCCGTAGATTTAGGAAAAAGTTTAATAATATTAATAAAAGAGAGTCATTTTTCAAAAATTTTGTATTTTTAATAATAAGTCTTGTAATTATTCTATTGAGTGCATTTCTTACTGTTAAATTTGCAGTAAATTTTGCTAATGATGCGAAACTTCCGGCTATACTTGTTGGGTTGACTATTATTGCTTTAGGAACATGCCTTCCAGAATTAATATTCTCAATTAAAGCAGTAAAGAAAAATCATGATAGCCTGGCATTAGGTGATATCCTTGGAACAGTAATCGCAGATATTACAATTGTTTTAGGGATAGTTGCATTAATCTCTCCTTTTACTTACAATCCTTACAATATTTATATAACTGGTGGAGCAATGTTTTTGGCAGGACTCCTCGTTACTATTTTTATGAAATCTGATAGGATTGTAAAAAAAACTGAAGGGGTTTTTTTGATAATTTTCTACATCTTCTATCTGTTTGTAGAATTTTTAATAAATAACGTTTTAGTGATTGGATAAAATTTTATACTTTATTTAGCTTTTACAGGTTCAAAGCTTTCTAATAAGCTGTTATAAACTCCATATGACTTGCAGTTGCTAATCGGACAAGAATAAGATATTACATAAAGATTATTATACATAATACCAAACACTTGATGATTATTCCTTTTTATTCCTTCAGAAATTCCTGTGAACTTAATCTTTTTCCCAGTAAAATAATCATTTTTCCAATCAACTGTTTCTGTTAACTCAAAATCTGGCATAATTTTCCTTGAGTTTTCAATTCCTTGAGTTAATAAACTATCTAAAGTATATTGATTATTTTCTCCCAGAAATGCAATTGTAATAGAAATTACCTCGGCATTAACATCTTCCTGTGCAATATTTGGAGGAAGATAAAAATAAGTTGAAGTGGGAATTTCTGATTCTTGCCATTCCTTATTTATTATTGCTCTAAAATCTTTGTGTATAATTGTTGTTGATTCTCCAACATAATCATTAACCTCTTCGGGATTTAGGTTTGTGTCTATTGGATTAGAATTTTTATTTTGTTGAATAAAATAAAAAGCGCCCAAAACTAAGACTACAACCAGTATGACGAATCCCCCAATTATGGCACTCTTCTTCATGAAAGGTATAACAAAATATTATATAAAAACTTATCTTTCCATAAAAAGAGAAATAACCACAAACGTTTAAAAAGAATAATTTCTTTGATAATTTATTACAAAGGAGGGATAAAATATGGCTTTTTTCATAAGCGGAACATTGGGAACTGTTCTCTGGATTATCTCGGTAATATGCATTATCTGGATAATTTATGATGTTCTTGCAAAAAATAGAAAACTTTCCACTGTAATGAAAGTTGTTTGGATTGTAATTGCATTGGTATTGAATCAATATAGTATTCTTGCCGCAATAGTCTACTATTTCATGTACAAAAGATAAAAATACTTTTTTCTTTTTTTTTAAAAATAATAAATAAAAATCTTTGTTTGTATTCTCAAAGTCCAAACATTTCGGCAAGATCACCAACGGCTAAAGTTGCCCAGAGGATAACAATGCCCAAAATTACCTTTACTACGAGGGGAATATAAAAACCAAATCTTTTCTTAAGTGCGACATTTACAAAAGGAAAGTAAATGATGGATAAAATAAGATAAAATATTCCCGGAACAGGGTGCACCAAAAGCAAATTTAATACTCCTATTACAATAAAAACTATGCAGAATATCCAACTTATTAAATTCGATTTCATATGGTAAATATTTAACTTCCCAAATTTAAATAACTTGCTGATTAAATGTTAATTCTAAAGTCCCCTAAATTTTTATTTTTCCTATTAATTTTCATCCACCAATTCCAGAAGGCTTTAAAGTCTCTGGCGAAAGTCTTGGTATCTTGAAACTTTTCTCCATTCCTCTTTTTTATGACTCCGTCTCTCATGTCTTTTAAGAGCATGTGTAGCTGGGTCTCTGTGACTTGAGTTAAATCTGTAATACTGAATTTTTGTTCAAAAATCTTAGAAAAGAAAACCATCTTGCCTTTAAGGTCGTTTAATCTGCTGGGTTTTCTTGGCTCTTTTGGGCATCCCTTGCCCAAGTTTAAGCCTAACTCCATATCATTAAGATAAGCCAGTATGCGGTCTGAATTAACCTTAGAAATGCCTTCTATTCCTCTTCCCTGCACTTCCTGCTTCCATTCAAGCCATCTTTCCTTGTGTTTGTAAGGGTCTCGTTTTTCTTCCATTGATGTATAGGACAAACTGATTTTATAACCAGTCTGTATATAGACCCATACGCCCTACTCTCAGACAAAAATATACTTACGCCCCCACGATAAGTTAATCCTTAGGATTAACTCCTCACCAATTTGCTCGAAAGATCTCAAATTAAAGAATTTTTATTAACATTTAGTGTTTATCTAAAAGTATAATTAAAAAGGATAAAATGGGCGATTTTTCCAGGATATATACAATACAACTAAAATTATTATTAACAAAATTATCCAATAACTTTTTATAAAATGCCATAGATTATTAAAAATCTCATTTATTTTATCATAACCTTTTCTTCCCATTTTTTGAATGCTAGAAATTTTTCCTTTAAAATCTTCTTTAATTCTGTACTTAATTCACTTTTTTCAATATCTTCTAATGACTCGGCAATCTGAAATTCATCAAGCAATAAGGCATATTTAAAATCGTTAATTTTTCCATTTACAGATTCGTTATATAATCTATCTATGCTCTTATCTGTTTGTATATCATTTGTCAATATCCACCAATTTTTTAATATTTCTTCTATCAAATTCGGGTATTCCTTACTCTTTTCTTCAACTTGATATTCCTTTAATTTTTTATATACTAAATCCTTATTTGAATTTTTGATATCCTCAATTAACTTATTTAAAAGCATACGATGTAATGATGGTAATTCTTGATATTGTGAATTAAATTCAGATAGCTTATTCATTATATCTTGCTTTGACTTATTTTCAGAAGTTATATGCCTGATTGCCTTTGCCCTTATTCTTGAATATTCTTTAAGAGAATAACTCTTTTTTTTAAAAAGATTAAAAATTCCCATAATAATATGAAAAGTAATTAAAATTTAAATCTTTCTAAAATCATAGGTATATTGTTACGACATCTTCATAGCGATATTAAAATTAGAGTTCAACTCCCTTCCGAAGCACCTAACCATTTAGTAATCCTCTCCGTAACGGCGTTGAACCAAATTAGCTCGTAGTTATTCGGTTTATGTAAGAGATTTAATCCTAAGGATTAATGCCCCCACGAGATAATTAACCTTAGGTTAATGTTCTCCCGCTAAATTTAAGAAATTTATCTACGATGAATAAAAATAAATAAAAAAGTTGGGTGTTAAAAATAGTTAAGGTTAAACTCTGCAAAAATAGGTAGTTAAGTGCTCCCCCTATTCCAAAACCAATAAGATTATATACTCTGGGGGAGTGTGTATAATTATGACAGTTAGGTCGTGGTTTGATGGACTTGATACTCTAGCAAAGATACTTCTTATAATTTTATTTGTAATCTTTTTTCCAGTTGGAATAATATTTCTTATTTTGTACCTGCTTAATATTTGATAATTTACTTCTGCTTAGTGAGATTTAATTCATAAGGATAAATGCCCCACGATTACTTAATCCTAAGGATTAACTTACTGACGTTTTCCTCTGCATTTAAGAATTAATCATAAACATTTTTTCTATGCCCAATCCTAATTATAATCATTTTATTCATAGAAATAATGACATCTACTACCACTCTATAATCTCCAATTCTTAGTCTCCATAACTTTTCACCTTGTAATCTTTTAAGGTATCTGAATGGATTTTCCCTTATCGAATAAATTTTATTTAATATTATTTCAGCATCTTTCTTTTGTAATTTCTTCAAGAAATTTTCTGCATTCTTTTCAATTTGTATAGAATACATTTTACCTAAGAATAATCCCTAATTCTCTTGCAACTTGTTCTATAGGTTTTACTTTTCCTTTTTTAACATTTTCCAATGCTATTTTTATATCTTCAATTTCTTCTCTACTCAAACTTTCTTCTTCACAATTATTTATCAAACTATTTAAGAGTTCATCATAAGATTGTCTTTCAAAGTTTTTAAGAGATTTCAATCTTTCAAGAGTTTCAAGATTTATTTGTATAGTTGTTTTTTCCATGTTATATAGTAACTATAATTGCTATATAAATATTTCGGTTTTAGGTCATAAGGACTAAATCCAAGTTTTATCTTTATAGTCTAAATATCTCTTTCCAAGAGTTTTAATTAAGAATTTTGTTTCTATTTTCATTCTCCAGAAAAAATAAGCTATGATTGCCATTGATGGAATAATTAAGTAGATATTTGGGTGTATTAGTGATATACCTATTAAAGTTAAATTTATTCCCCAGTAAATTGGATGGCAGATTTTTGAATATACCCCTCCAGTAATTAATTTTTTTATCTTTGGTTGTCCCCATCCAGGATACCAATTTTCAGCAAGTTTAACTTTTGCAGACCACCAGATAAATAATCCTAAAATATTGATAGCTAAACCTGTAAAGTAAATCCAATTTTGCTGAAAGTTATTAAACCAAAAGAAAATTGATAAAAAAGTGAAGGACCAGAGTAATGGCACAATATGGTATTTTTTCATTATAAAATCCGCTCTTTTTCTTTCCATAATAAAACTGATATATTTTAGTTTAATAATTTATCTTAGTTCAACGCCTTTCAGCAGCGTTGCACCATTTTAGTAAAAAGTTATTCGGTTTATGTAAGAGATTTAATTCATAAGGATAAATGCCCCAACTTTTTCCTAGAAAACCTTGCCAATTTCAAACTTAATCTTTTCAATAGTTTTATCGTTAACTTTTCCTATTTTCATAAGAATAAGACTTTTCTTAATTGTAAAAATTTTATCAATTCTAATCCTACTTTGTTTTAACAACCTTCCAGACTCTAGACTATCTTGGGTTAATATTAAAGAGAAAGGTTCATCTTTTATTACCGTTGTTAATGGCACCATTACACAATCTTCACATTTCTTGTTGAAATTATCATTTGAAACGATTATTGCAGGTCTGACTTTACTACCTTCTTGATTACTGAATGGATAAGGCAATAAAACTAACTCTTTTTGTTGGAATATCATGTTACTTTCTTAGATAAGAAGCCCAGATATCATCTTCCTTGTTGTCCCAAACTTCTTTTAAAGAATCTTCATTATATTTTAAAATGTCCTCAAAATCATCCTTTATAGATTGAGAAAACTTATTTGCTTTTTCGACTAAAATTTTTCCTTCTGTTTCAACTAATAACAGCTCATCACCCTGTTCAATACCTATATTCTCTCTCATAGATGTTGGAATTGCTATTTGTCCTTTCTCCGAAACCCTAACTGTTTTAATTTCCATAGTTATGTAAGAATTTTCTTACTTATAAATATTTCCATTGTTAAGATTAACTTCCCAACTTTTTCCTCAATAAATTATAAAGAATTATTTTTCTATTTCTACTCTATCTTTAGGTCTTATGAAACCCACAATATCATATCTATCGCCGTCTAAATTATAAAGAGCAGTGACTTCCATTCTTTTAAGTTCTTTAGGTTTTCTTGCACCTAAAGCATTTGTTAATGCTGTAAGCTGTTCTAATGTTACAGCAAATTTGTCCCGGTTTATTCTATTTTTTGGTTGTTGTCTTTTAGGAAGGATATCCCAACCACATTTGTCTAAAGTGACATCCACATATCTATATGTATTAAATTCTCCACAATTCGGTCCTCTTTCTTTAGAAACACCAACTATTTTTGTTTTCAAAGTTGCATAATTTAATTCTGCACTTTCTCCATCAAGTTGAACATGTTCTAAATATACTTTCATATAATTTGTATTCACAACTTCTTTTTAAATTTTTCTATTGTAGTAATTTTATAGTAACACTTAATTCTTAATTCTATGATGTAATTAATTCAATTCTCTTCCGCAGCGTTGCACCATTTTAACAAAAAGTTATTCGGTTCATGTAGGAGATTTAATCCTAAGTATTAATGCCCCCACGAGATATTTAACCTTAGGTTAATGTTCTCCCGCTAAATTTAAGATTTTTATCGACGCTGACTAAAAAGCACTAAAAAAGTTGAGTGTTAAAATAAGATAGAGTTAAACTCTGCAAAAATGGGCAGTTAAGTGCTCCCCTGACCTGATTATACTTTGAATACTTCTTCGATATGTTTTTTATTCAAAGCTTTAGTTATTTTATATGCCAATTCAAGAGAAGGGTTATATTTTCCTTGTTCCAATGAAATAATTGTTTGTCTTGTAACACCTACTGAATTTGCGAGTTCTTCTTGAGTAATTCCTAACTTATTTCTTAGAAAAGTAATTTTTGTTTTCATTTTTTTCTATT
>Ga0172381_10007183_pt1 | contig 11058 bp, 12 predicted proteins | sample Leawel6488metaG_FD_119754 | JGI IMG/M metagenome (GOLD analysis project Ga0172381, IMG submission 119754) | Leachate microbial communities from a municipal landfill in Southern Ontario, Canada - Leachate well 64-88 metaG | ecosystem: Engineered > Solid waste > Landfill > Unclassified | place... | reverse complement strand
GAAGAAGAGGAAGAAGAAGAGCCAGATTAATCCGGAAAGTAGATTATTTTTTTCGTCTTTATAAATCCAAATCGCTACCGGCAGCCAGATTGCGAGACCTAAGATGATTCCCAGCAAGGATACAGTTAAAGTATTAAGTGGTTGGGTAATAATTTTATTCTTGGTTAGTTGGGTTATAATCATCGGTGGTATGATTTCCATCAGGCCGCGTAATACACCAGAAGCCAACACAAGCAATACTAGAGATTTATACTTCTTCATTTTGCAATCCTCCAAAAGGGTTTTAGTAGGTAGTTATTATATTTTATACGCCTAAATCAAATTATATCGTATCATTATTAAAATAAAAGTAAAATGTGTATATCGCTATATTTTACCTATAATTCTACCTAATATTTGCTATAATAACTGCAGCCGCAGATGTCTCAGGTAGAAATCGCAGCTAACACAGATGAAAAACATTTATCTAGAAGTCGAATATCTTGGCACTAATTACTTTGGTTTTCAACTTCAAGGCAAAGCTGGTAAAAGAGAAATTACGGTCCAGGAAGTTCTGCAGAGGGCCATACGTAAACTTTTTAAGCGCAAAATCAAGATAGTTTACGCTTCAAGAACTGACCGGGGAGTTCATGCCAAGGCTCAGGCCGTAAACTTCAAAGTTGATAATAATATTCCCGTTAAAAATATTAAAAAAGCCCTGAATACTTTCCTGTCCTCTGATGTCAGAATAAAAAAAGTAAAAATTGTTCCGGATAGTTTTCATTCCCGTTTTGGGGCAAAATCAAAAATCTACCGTTATTCTATAATGAATAAACCAGAACCCACTGTTTTTCTTTCGGCTTTTTCCTGGCACGTTGCAAAACCACTGGATATTTCTAAAATGCTGCGTATTGCCAAAAAGATAGAAGGCGTAAAAGATTTTTCTTTATTCGCAAAAGAGCCAAATACTTATGAGACTTGCATAAGGGATCTTAGGGCAATTTCTATAAAAAAATCCAAAGGGTTGGTTTGTATCGATCTTGAGGCCAGCGGTTTTTTATGGAATATGGCAAGAAATATTGTTACCTTTCTTGTGAAAACCGGCAGCGGCGAAATTGGCTTTAATGAGGCGGTCGAGATTCTGGAGAATAAGAAAAAATATGTTAATCGTCCGGCGCCAGCCGGAGGTTTATGCCTGATAAAGGTTAAATATTAGTATAGATTTTTTAAGCTCAAATGATATAATTGCAACAAATGTAGATGGTAGTTAGTAATTTGTAGTTTGTCTAAATAAAACTACATGTTTTTATCCAACTAACTACTAACGACAAACTACTAACTACTAAATTTGGAGGAACAACTGGTGAAAAAGCTATTCATTTTACTACTTATTGGGATTATGTTTACTGCAAGCGGCTGTTACACTCTTCGTAAAAAATTTATACGCAAGAAGAAGGTTCAAACTGAAGAGCCGGTTTATGTAAATTTTAAAGATTACCCTAATAAGCCTAGTCGTGAAGCCTATGTTGATTATTTTGTATTTACGAATGGCTGGCTTGATGATTTAACCGAATCCCTGCGAATTGAAAGGGTAAACAGAGGTTATAATAATAAGAGAGAAAAACGTGCCATAAACGAAGCAATTAAGAATCTTGAGCAGATAATTGCATTTTATAATCAGGAAGGAAAAGAAAAAATTTATCCAATATATAAAGATTTGGTGGCGATGCGGGATAAGATGGAAAAAGACCCTAATATGAGCCCTATGGAACGCGCTCGTATTTTACAAAGAATCGATCATTGCCGTCGGGAATTTGAAGGTGAGTTTAACTATCGCCAGGCAGAGAAGTGGATGCAGTAGTGTAAACTCTAAATCCGAAACTCTAAAAAAATCCGAAACTACAAATCACGAAACGCTCAAAGCTTCATTTTAGGCATCTATGAAAAATCTGGGTTTAAAAACTTTCGCTCTTGGTGTGCTGGGCACTAACAGTTATGTTGTCTACGATAAAGAAACGCGAAACGCGTTTATAATAGACGCGCCCTGGCCGTTTGACGAGATTAACCAGTTTATAGAAAAAGAAAAACTAAATGTTATTTTTCTTCTGCTTACGCATGGCCATTTTGACCATATCGGAGGCTTACGGGGCCAGTTTTTTCCTTTCGCCGTGCATAAAGACGATGACCAGCTTCTCAAGAATTCCGTGATGAACGGTTCGATTTATTTTAATTCATCGGTTAAAATTGATAGAGATGCGAATTTTTTTTTAGAAGAAAAAACGCCCATTAAATTTGATTCATTCGCGCTTGATATTTTGCATACCCCTGGCCATACCCCCGGTTCGGTTTGTATTAAAATCGGCAACTGGTTATTTAGCGGAGATACAATATTCCTTGGTACAGTAGGTAGGACAGATACTCCGCTTGGTTCATGTGAATCTTTGAAAAAATCAATCGATGATAAAATTATTGGTTTACCTGAAGATACGATAATTTATCCCGGGCATGGCGCTCCCACTACAATAGAAAGAGAGTTGCAGGAAAACCCTTTTTTAAAAAAATAAATGAAAATCTATTGTGAGGCTTTTAATGACTACCTTAAAGTGGAGAAAGGGCTGTCGCAAAATTCCGTTCTTTCCTATAATCAGGATTTGAAAAAATACGTTGAGCATCTTGCGAGTTCCGGCATAACCGAACCTGCCAAAATAACATCAAAGGATATATCTAACCTTTTATTCGCTTTACGCGGAAAAATTTCCGTTTCAAGTATTTCGAGGATGCTTTCCACGATAAAAAGTTTTCACAAATTCCTGGTGCGGGAAAAGATTATTTCTACTAATCCGGTAGAATTCATAGAATCACCCAAACTTGAGAAAAAGATCCCGTCTTTTTTTACCTTTGAAGAGGTAAATAGAATACTTAAAGAGCCGAATCTGAAAAACTATCATGGCATAAGAGACAGGGCTATTATTGAGATTATGTATGCGACGGGTTTACGTGTTTCAGAGGCATCATTTTTAAAAATTTCAGATATAAATCTTGAGTTGGGGTTTATTAAGTGTAAAGGTAAGGGTTCTAAGGAAAGGCTTGTTCCCTTGGGTAAGGTTGCCGAAGGGTTCGTGCAAAAATATATTGCCGAAGCCCGCCCAAAATTTTTAGGTAAAAAAATATCGCAATATCTTTTCTTGGCGCAAGGCGGCCGCCGGCTTAGTCGCCAGAGCATCTGGAAAATGATAAAAAAAACTGTACGGCTTTGCGGTATACGCAAAAAAGCAAGCCCGCATACTCTCAGGCATTCATTCGCCACGCATCTTTTAGAGCGGGGAGCTGATTTGCGAAGTGTGCAGGAGATGCTTGGGCATTCAAGCATAATCACAACGCAAATTTATACGCATATAAATCAGACGCGGTTAAAAGAGATACACGGGAAATTTCATCCAAGAGCGCATTAATCCCTCGCAGAAATCTCTGGGTGTAGAATGTATTTGCGGATTTCTGCTCGGGAGGAAGCCCCAGGTTTTATGCTGGGGGAGGCTTCACTATGATTAATAAATTGAAAAATTTAACTTCTGAATCAAGCCGCCTTCTTGAATCGTTTTCTCAGTTTGCCATTCTTGAGGGTGTAAAAATTTATCTAGTCGGCGGAGCAGTAAGGGATTTGATGCTCGGCCGTAAAACTTTTGATTTGGATATAGTGGTGGAGGGTGACGCGATAAAATTTGCGCATAAATTTGCCGAGAAAAATAAAAAGAAATTTAAAAAACACCATGCTTTTGGCACGGCTACGGTTTATTTTGATAGTTACCATGTTGATTTAGTAACAGCGCGCAGCGAGACTTACGCGTTTTCCGGAGCACTCCCCAAGGTTAGCCCGGCATCTTTGAAAGAGGATTTGTTTCGCAGGGATTTTACGATTAACGCAATGGCTGTAAGCTTAAATCAGGCCGATTACGGAAAATTGGTTGATTTTTACGGTGGCGAAAAAGATTTAAAAAGCGGCTTGGTCAGGGTTCTTCATGAAAAAAGCTTTATGGATGACCCTACCAGAATACTAAGAGCAGTAAGATTTGAGCAGCGTTTTTCTTTTAAAATAGAGCGTAATACTTTAAGGTTTCTCCAGCAGGCTGTAAGCTGTGAAGCGTTTGATTTTGTTAATCCTCACCGGCTAAGGGAAGATTTAATATTTATATTAAAAGAACCTGAGCCGTATAAATATATTGCCAGATTATCTCAGCTAAAAGCTTTATTCTTTATCGATAAAAAACTTCAAATAAATAAAAAAGACGCTTTGCTTTTTGGCAGAATAGATAAGGCGGTTTGTTTTTATAAAAAAACATTTAAGTTTCATAGGAATCTTGATGAATATATTTTAAACTTAAGTGCAATTTTAATTAAACTTCCAAAAAATAAAGTAGCGGCATTTATGGAAACTTTCGGTTTTAAGAAAGGGGATAGGCTGCGTATACTTGCGATTTGTGATAATCTTGCCGGGGCAAAAAAGTTAAATAAAAAAAACCTGCCGCATAAGATTTATCAATTTTTAAACCCTTTGAGCTTTGAAAGCATAGTGTTTTTTTATGCTTACCATAACCATAAAGGTATCAGAAAGCAGATAGGTTTTTTTCTTAATCATTTAAGCGTAATGCGCCTGAAATTAAAAGGCCATGATTTCAGGCAAATGGGTTTTGCACCGCTTACTTTATATGGGAAATTGTTTGAGAAATTATTGCATGTAAAAATGGATAAGGGCCTTGAAACAGTTGAAGAAGAGGCCAAAGCGGCAAAGGCGATATTTAAAAGATTATCCCGATTCAAACATTGCTAATTACTTTACTTTAGGCTATAATCTAACGTTCTTAAAAAGAAACCAGAGGATAGAAAATCGAAGATAGAAAATAGAAGAAAAGAAAGGCAAAAAAAAATCAAACTTCTATTTCCGCCCATCGATTTTCAAAATATTTACTATTACTGTTTCATAAATATAAAACACTATGTCGTTAAGAATGGAAAAAATCAATAGCGAGATACAAAAACAGATTATGGATATATTCCAGAAAGAAGTGGATGATCCAAGAATCGGGATTATTTCTGTCACAAAGGTTGAAACAACGTCTGATTTAAAAGAAAGTAAGATTTATTATAGTGTGCTTGACGATGCAATGCAGGAAAGAGTAAAGAATATGCTTGAATCAATGAACAAATTTATCCGCGTACATTTAGGCAAAAGAATAAAAATCAAGATTTTACCGGAACTGCGGTTTGTGTTGGATGATTCAATAAAATATAGCGTTGATATATACAAAAAAATAGAAGAGATTAAGGAAGAAGAAAATAAACATAAAAATCCCGAATAAAATATGCAAAACGCTTTAAAAGAAATAGCTGATAAAATAAAGAGCAGCAAGAGTTTTCTTATCACCGCGCATGTCAGCCTTGAAGGTGATGCTTTGGGGTCAGAACTTGCCACGTACGCTTTGCTTAAGAAACTCAAAAAACGGGTTGTTGTTTATAACAATGACCATACCCCGCCGATTTATAAATTTCTCCCTCATTCGAAAGTAATAAAAACCAATCTTACGGAAGAAAAATTTGATGTTGCGTTGGTGCTTGATTGCTCCGATTCTTCACGCGCCGGCAAAGTTAAAGATTATTTAAGCCGGGTCAAATGCATAATAAATATTGATCACCATATCAGTAATACTTTTTTTGGAGATATAAATTGGGTTGATTCCAAGGCAAGCTCAGCTTGTCAGATGCTTTACAAGCTTTGCGAAAAAATGAAGATAATGGATGAGCATATTGCTTTGTGTTTATATACCGGGATTTTTACCGATACAGGAAATTTCACCTATACCAATACTACAAAAGAAACGCATAGAATAGTGGCAGAGCTTATGCATTATGGTGTTAGCCCGCGGCTTATTTATGAGAATGTGCACAGCCTTTGTGAAGACAAAGATTTGAAGTTTATCGGTAAGATAATTTCAGGTCTCCGGTTTGATTCTTCAAAAAAAATATGCTGGGCGAGTATAGATAAATGGGAAGACAAAGATTATGACCTTACCGAGGTAATTTTTTCGTTTATGCGTCTCTTAAAAGGGGTTGAGGTCCTGATTCTTTTTAAAAAAGTAGAGAAAGATAAGATAAGGGTAAATTTTCGTTCCCGGCCAAGCGTTGATGTGAATAAAATCGCCAAATTTTTCGGTGGCGGAGGGCATAAGAGCGCAAGCGGTACAACCATAGAAACAGGCCTTAAGCAGGCAGAAAGGGAAGTTGTTTCCTTTGTTAAAAGATATACCAACAAATTGAAATAATTATGGCTACGATAATTAAAAACGACAGCAAAGACGGGCTTATCCTTGTAGCAAAACCCGGGAACATGACATCACACGATGTCGTTGATTGTGTGCGTAGAAAATTAGGAACACGCCGGGTTGGGCATGCCGGGACGCTTGATCCGCTTGCTGAAGGGCTTTTAATTATTCTAGTAGGGAAATACACGAAGTTATTCCCAAGATTCGCCAGCTTTGATAAAGAATATTTAGGGATGCTTAAACTCGGTGAAATTACCACAACCGGCGATTGCGCGGGAGAAATTATAAAGACACAAGGCTATTCGTCAATTACCGAAGAACAAATAAGAAAAGCCTTTTCATTATTTGAGGGTGAAACAGAGCAGGTTCCGCCAATGGTTAGCGCGATAAGGGTTGGAGGAAAAAGGCTTTATGCCCTTGCTCGTAAGGGGATAACCATCGAGAGGAAAGCACGTAAAATAAACATCTATTCTCTTGTGATTTTAAATATTTCATTACCCTTTGTAGAATTCCGTGTCCGTTGTTCAAAAGGAACTTATATAAGAAAACTTGCAGAGGATATCGGTGAAGCACTTTCTTGTGGCGCTCATATTATTAAAATTAAAAGGCTTGCTATCGGGCCTTTTAAACTTGAAGATGCAATTGGTTTAGATGACATAAATGAAAGTCATCTACAGAAAAATACTTTCTAAAAGAATAGAGTGTGTAGCTTCAATAGGTGTTTTTGACGGTGTGCACCTTGGCCACAAATTCATTCTGGAAAAATTAAGAGAAAAATCCAGAGAGCTAAAACTTCCATCCCTGGTAGTTACGTTTGATATCCACCCTCAAACATTGCTTCAAAAAAGAAATCCTAAAATACAAAAACCATTCCCCGGTTTTCTCACTGATTTGAAAAGCAAAGCTAAATTTCTTGAGCGGGAAGGCATTGATTATGTTTGGTTTTTAAAAGTAAGCAAATCGCTGCTTGGGCTTTCCGGTAAAGAATTTTTAGACTATCTTTTTGGCCGTTTCAAAGTTAAATATATTATTGTCGGAGAAGATTTTCGTTTTGGGCATAATGGCAAATCAAATATACGGTATCTTGAAAGGATTTCCCGGCAATATGGTTTTGGTGTCATGGTTTTAAAAAAAATCGAAAAAGCAAAAAATACCATAAGCAGTTCTTTGATCAGGCGGCTTATAAAAAAATCTCACTTTACGAAAATAGAAAATTTTCTGGGAAGAGAGTTTTATATCGAAGGTAAAGTTATCAAAGGAATTGGCTATGGAAGAAAATTGGGGTTTCCCACGGCAAATCTTGATTGTGACGGGTATGTAATACCGAAAGAGGGGGTATACGCGGCGCGTATTGAGTTGAATAAAAAACACTATCTTTCCGCGGTTAATATCGGAGTAAGGCCAACAATGTTTAAAAATACGGCGCAAACGCTGGAAGTGCATATTCTGCATTTTAAAAAAAATATTCTAGGAAAAAAAATCAGAATAAGCTTTATTAAAAAACTAAGAGATGAAAAAAAATTTTCTTCAGAAAATGAATTGAAACAGGCAATCGCAAAAGATATAGCCCATATAAAAGCGCATTATAAAATATAAATTATTTTTTATTATCCCGCTATTTTTAAAGAACCGTAAAGATTGCTTCCTTCTGATTTCTTATCCGCTGTAATTATAATCTTTTAATTTCTATCCATAGTAGTACTTAATTGGGGTAGCCACAACTTATTGGGGTTAAGAGATTTATCGCTCAAAATGCCTTGACAAATACGCAGTGGAGAACTATATTTGTATTGTGGTATAAAGTGGAGGAAAGTGGAATGTGGTACGGAGAATATACACATACGTTAGATAGTAAAGATAGATTTGTTCTACCGGCAAAATTCAGAGAAAAAATCAGGGCCCTCGAGAAAAAGAATTTTTATATAACCCGTGGCCTCGAAGGCTGTCTTTTTATGTTCTCTCAGAATGTCTGGGAGGTTCTTTCGGAGAAGTTAAAAGCTGTATCTTTTACGAAGCAGGAAGGCCGGTCGTTTAATCGCCTGTATTTCAGCGGTGCGCAGGAAATTGAAATTGATTCGCAAGGTAGAATTTTCATTCCAAGTTATCTAAAAGAGTTTTCTCAGATTAAGAGAGAAATAGTGATAGTCGGAGTAGGGGACAGGATTGAAATCTGGGATAAGACTAAATGGAAGGAATTTTACCAGGAAAATAAAAAAAATTTTGACCGGCAAGCCGAGAATCTTTTTTAGTGAACACATCATTTTTGCAAGTGCCAAGCACGCCGGAAAAATGATAGCGTGAACTATCCCCGAGCGAAACGAGCGGGGGAAATGAAATTAGTTGTGTAGATAAAAAATACCAAATTTTTGTGAAATATATTTGTAATCCATAAATTTAAGTGTAAAATATATGATGAACTATACAAATACAGAAACAATTGAAATGACAGAAATTTTGCATTACCCGGTTTTATACAGAGAGGCTATAGAATTATTAGATATCAAAAATAAAAAAGTTATAGTTGACTGTACGCTCGGGGCTGCTTCCCATGCTTTAAAGTTTTTTGAGGTTATGCCCCAAAACGCGTTTTTTATTGGCATTGATAAAGACAAAGAAACATTAAATTATGCCAATGAGAAACTCAAAGCTTTTGATGGCAGATACGCACTTGTTAAAGGCGATTTTTCAACTATCGATACGATTTTAAAAAATCTACAGATAGTCGGCGCCGATGCTATTTTCTTTGATTTAGGCATTTCTATGTATCAGTTAAAAGACAGTGAAAGAGGATTTAGTTTTGTTAAGGAAGGGCCTCTTGATATGCGCATGGATAAAGATTCTTTTCTTAGCGCGTATGATCTGGTTAATAATTTAAGTGAAGGCGAGCTCGAAAGTATTTTTAAGAAATTTGGCGAAGAACGCTATTCAAGAAAAATAGCGCATAAAATTATTGAGAGAAGAAAGCAAGCCCCGATATCCAAGACAACAGAGCTTGCTGAAATAGTTACGAAAGCCGTGCCGGGCTCAAGTTTAAAATATCGTATACATCCGGCGACAAGAGTTTTTCAGGCGCTGCGTATTGCTGTAAATAGAGAGCTTGAGGTTTTATCTCCAAGCCTGGAAAAAGCAATTAGTTTATTGAACAAGAATGGCCGTATTGGTGTTATTTCGTTTCATTCATTAGAAGACAGGATAGTCAAGCAAGCATTTAAAGAATATAGTTCGCGGAATGTTTTAAGAGCGGTTACTAAAAAGCCCGTTGTTGCCAGCGGAGTTGAACTAAAAGAGAATATAGCTTCTCGTTCAGCAAAGCTGCGGGTTGCAGAAAAAATTTAAATCAACATGAAGAAAAGACATTTGGTTATTTTTGGCGTTTTTTTATTTCTTGCAAGCCTGCTTTTCTTGCATCAAAAAATCCTCATTTATGTCGAAGCTTACCGCTTAAGCAAAAACCATCGTTTGTATAACGAGCTTGTTGATAAGAGAGATTATCTTAAATATAATCTGACGAAAGAGACATCTGTGACTAAGATTAATCAGTGGGCGGAAAAAAATAAGTTTTTACCCGCTGAGAAGGTTCTTGCTTTGAACCTCCGCAAGGAAACACCTGTCAAATCGGTAAGTAAAATATCGCTTGCGCTCAATCAGTTGATGGGTATTTCGAGTGGTTCTGTAACGGCTCTCGCTGGTGAAAAAGAAGAATAGTTTCAAGTTTATTTTTTAAACGGGTTTTTACTAATTTAAAATAGAATTTCTGCCAATTTTTCTTTAAATAAACGTGAAAACAAGGGATAATCTTAGAGCAAAGTATATTTATGCATTCTTTGCTGTTTTTTTTGTCATCCTTTTCCTCAGAATATTCTACCTTCAGGTTTTTCAAAAAAACTTTTTTCAGGAATTAGCTCAAAACCAATATTATCGCCTTATCCCTTTATCCGGTAAGCGCGGAACTATTTTTGATTCTAAAGCGCGAATCCTGGCCACAGAGATAACTACCCATTCTATTTTTGCGGACCCTTCGTTGATAAAAGATAAAGTGCTTGCCGCCGAACTCCTGTCGCAAGCGCTGGATATTCCAAAAGCAAATATCAAAGAAAGAATCGAACGCAAAAAAAGATTTGTTTGGCTTAAGCGTAAAATTTCCTGGGCCCAAAAGGAAAAAGTAAAAAATTTGAAAATAAAAGGAGTGGGGTCGATAAGGGAGCGTAAAAGATTCTATCCCCAGGAGGTATTGGCCTCTACGTTGTTAGGGGTAACAGATATAGATAATAAAGGGCTTGATGGCCTGGAATTGTATTATGATTCTTATTTGAGAGGTAAAGACGGTTTAGTCAGGGTCCTGCAGGATTCCGCGTCACGAGAGGTTATACTTACTCCGCAAATAATAACACCGCAAGAGGGCCGCGATATAATTTTGACGATTGACAGTCAATTGCAATATTGGGTTGAAAATTATCTTGAAGAAGCTATAAAAAAGTTCAGGGCAAAAGAAGGCACGATTATTATAATGAACGCGCGAACCGGTGAGATACTTGCGCTGGCTGATTACCCTAATTTTAATCCAAACAGCGCGAGAGGCTTCTCTCCCGATTTAATGAGAAACAAATCTGTGTGCGACATGTTTGAACCGGGCTCAGTATTTAAGATGGTTACCCTGGCTGCCTCCATTGAAGAGAAAAAATTTTTTGATAATAGCATAGTTTTTTGTGAGAATGGTTCTTATAAAATACCTGGGACCACGTTGCATGATTATCATCCTTACGGT
>Ga0172381_10007182_pt1 | contig 11059 bp, 12 predicted proteins | sample Leawel6488metaG_FD_119754 | JGI IMG/M metagenome (GOLD analysis project Ga0172381, IMG submission 119754) | Leachate microbial communities from a municipal landfill in Southern Ontario, Canada - Leachate well 64-88 metaG | ecosystem: Engineered > Solid waste > Landfill > Unclassified | place... | reverse complement strand
CTTTTCCTTCTTTGGGTTTAATTATCTTTATTCCATTAATATAAAGTCCTATGATTAAATTTCTTATTTTATCATTTATATTATTAGAAACTGTGTAATCGTAGGCTTCCATGATAATTGGATACGCAAACGTTTTACATCGCAGACAAAAAAACTCATTAGTATAACTTGTTTTGCACTTTGGACACAACATACAATTCTCTCCTTTCTTTATATATTCTTAAATTATTAAAAATCTATTAGTTTGAAACAAAATGTTACTACTTTTTTAATTTTTTGTCTAGCGTTTTAAAGAATGTCTTTTTGTGAATTCCTTATTACTCTGATTTCATGCTTTTCTATACTTCTGGTAAATAACCTATTTTAAATTGTCTAAGTATCTCGAGCTAACACGAAATAGTTATAATGGTACAACGATGTTCGAGCCTGTTTTATAACAAAAACGAGCCATTGGCTGATTTCCTGTTCTAAATAAATCTAGTAAGAAGAATATGTTTAAAAATTTTCTGTAAACTTTATTTAAGTTTTCTTTTGTTGGCCTTTTTTTCAAGCATTAGCTTCTTTATTTCCAGTCGCTTCTTGCTTTTTCGAGAATGTGGTGATTTTTTATGTTTAACTAATCCCGTGCTTCTTTTTCCCATATGTGTATTTTATAAATTAATTTTAAAACCTTTTCTATAATCCTATCAAAAAACCGCCAAAAAGGCGATCTTTCAAGACTAAGAGCTGCCAGACTAGGATTCGAACCTAGATACCCGCCTCCAGAAGGCGAAGTCCTGCCGTTAGACGATCTGGCAAAGAACTAAACTTTCAAATACTTTCTAGTAGCTAAAAAGGAAGCAACTACACTTAAACTTAATCCTGTAGCTAGTTGTATTAGAAAGATAATTCCTAGATGAGAACCAAAGAAAGATAAAACATTAAACCCACCTAAGATAGTTTCAAGCTTAGGAGAAAATACCCAGAAAGTCAAAAGAAATAATAAATTAGTAATAAGAATAGCAAACAACCCAGCTAACATTCCTTGAATAATGAAAGGACCTCTAATAAATAAATTAGAAGCTCCCACTAACCTCATTACCCCAATCTCTTCAGAAGAGTTAAAGATAGCTAGTCTAACTGTATTAAATACTAATAAGATAACTATAAAGATAGTTATTAAAGCAGAAACAAACCCAATCTTACTAATCATAGTAGTTAAACTAAAAATCTTATCAATAACTGGTTTTCTTTGATAATAATCTATTTTACTAAATAGACTAGAATATTCACTTTCTTCTAAAAAAGTAACAATCCCCTCATATTGATCTGCTTCCCAGGCACTAATACTTAAAGAACCTAAAAAAGGATTATCTCCAACTTCTCCTAAAGCCTCCATAATAGCTTCATCTTCACTATGAGTTTCAATAAAGTTTTGGTAAGCCTCATTTTTAGAAACATATTGAACTTCTTGAATTTCAATTCTATCTTCTAAAGTTTTTTTAAACTCTAAAACATTTTCTTCAAGAAAATCATCAGAAAGAAAAACAGAGATATCTGCTTTTTCTTCAATCCCTTTAATCAAAAAATCACTAAAGTTATTAAAAACAAAAATAAAGGAAACTAAAGACAATAAAACTACTAAAATAAAAGTTGTTGCAAAAGAAGAAGCTATATTTCTATAAAAGTTCTTCCATCCTGCTTTTAAAACTCTCTTAATATTTTCTTTAAACATAATTTAAAATATAAATTTACCTTTTTCTTCATCTCTAATAATTCTACCATTTTCTAAAGTAATAACTCTTTTCTTTAAAGAGTTAATAATCTCTTTATCGTGAGTTGTTAAAATAATAGTTGTTCCCAACTCATAAATCTTAATTAATAACTTAATAATATCTAAAGAATGATATGGATCTAAGTTCCCTGTTGGCTCATCAGCTAAAATAATCTCAGGACGATGGATTAAAGCTCTAGCAATAGCTACTCTCTGTTTTTCTCCACCAGATAGTTCAGCAGGAAAATGATTAGCTCTGTGAGTCAATCCAACAATCTCTAAAATCTCAGAAACATCACGAGCAATATCTTTTTCATCAGCTCCAATAACTTCTAAAGCATAAGCTACATTTTCATAAGTTGTCTTAGTTGGAAGCAACTTATAATCCTGAAAGATAACTCCAATTTTTCTTCTTAAAAAAGGAAGATCTTTATCTTTCATTTCTCCAAGATCTTGATCGTTAAAAAGAATCTTCCCAGCAGAAGGTTTTTCTTCACCAAGTAACATTCTTAATAAGGTAGTTTTTCCTGAGCCAGATTTTCCTACAATAGCAACAAACTCAGTATCTTTAATTTGAAAAGAAATATCTTTTAAAGCTACTGTCGGAATAGTTATATTCTTATTTTTTCTATAGATTTTACTTACGTTTTGAAATGAAATCATTTTATTTTTATTTCTTCTTCAATAAATTTATCTAAATCCCCATCTAATACAGATTCTGGATCAGAAGTTTCTACCCCTGTTCTCAAATCTTTGATTAACCTATAAGGATGAAGAACATACGATCTAATTTGATTACCAAACTCAGCATTAATAGTTCCTCCCTTAATAGACTTTAACTCACTTTCTCTCTTCTTTTCATTTAAAATGTAAAGCTTACTTTTCAAAGTTTGAGTAGCTTTCTCTTTATTTAATAACTGAGACCTCTCAGTCTGACAAGAAACTACAACTCCGCTAGGAATGTGAGTTATTCTAATCGCTGTCTCTCTTTTGTTAACATTCTGTCCTCCTGGACCAGAAGATCTGTAAGTATCAACTCTAATCTCATCTGGATTCAAAATAATCTCTTTACTTTCTTTATCAGAAATTTCAGGAATTACTTCAACTGAAGCAAAAGAAGTATGTCTTAAACTTTGAGAAGAAAAAGGAGATTGTCTAACTAATCTATGAGCTCCATTTTCTTTCTTCAAATATCCGTAAGCATATTTACCTTTAATTTCAAAAGTAACATCTTTAATTCCTATTCTTCCTTGTGGTCCTCCACCTTCTCCAAAAGATTGATCTAAAACAGAAAACTTAAATCCTTTTCTTTCAGAATATCTTTCATACATTCTTAAAAGCATAGTTGTCCAATCTTCAGCCTCTTGTCCTCCAGCTCCAGCAGCTATAGTAATTATAGCTGAATTCTTATCATATTTTCCAGATAAGAAAACAGACATTTCTTGTTTTTTAATTCTTCCTTCTATTTTTTTAAAATTCTCTTCAACTTCTTTTTCTAAATCTTCATCACTTTCAGTTAAATAACTTAAAGATTTTAATTCTTCTAAATCTTTTCTTAAAGACTTAGCTATCTCAACTTCTTCTTTTAAATCACTCAGTTCTTGAGAAGTAGCAACTGCTCTTTCTTGGTCATCCCAAAAATTAGGATTCTGAGTATCTTCATCTAATTCAAATATTCTTGATTCTTTTTCAGGTAAGTCAAAGACAGTCCTCAATTCTGAGGAGTTTTTCTTCTAATCCTTCGACTACATCTGAAAAATCTTTCATACAAGTATTATGCCATATTAGAGTTTAAATTTAAAGAAAAGACACTTTTTAAAAAGTGTCTTTAAGTTTATGTTAAAATTTAAACCTTTTTTCTGTTTTTAATATTAATTATTCCTTTTGTAAGCAGAATACTTCCATAAAAAAACAGAATCATCATTAGTATTTTAATAATTGAATTTTCAGGTTCTTCAATAAGATTAGCTATTTGTATATTTAAGGAATTTCCAGAAATTCCTATTACAATATATATTAATCCTTTTAAAGGAAGCCCAATAAATGACTTGCCCCAAAAAGATTTTATCTCTCGAATGAAAAGTTCATCTTTTTCTCCAGAAAATGGTTGACGAATAAAGCTTTCCTTTCCTTTTTCTTTATTTACAATAAAAAATGGATTCATTTTTTCACCTCCTTTTTTAATATTCTGTTTATTGTTTTAATACTATTATAAAAAAAGTCAAATAAAAACAAGGTAAAACCTTGCAATAAAAATATTAAATAATTTAAGCTATAATCCAATCTTATTTAAGAGACTAGACCAAAATCCAGTTTTTTTTTCAGCACTATTATCAAATTCATCATTAGGTATTACAACCACTTGAGTTTCTCCAGGCATTTTGTAACCCTGACTTCTTGCTTCTTCTTCAAGATAACTAGAATCTTCAGAATTAATAAGAGTAGCTTTTAAATTTCCATTCTTTTGTTCTAATTCATCAATCTCAGTTTTTAAAGAATCTATTTTTTGGATCATCTCTACTCTCTTTTGTCCAACAGTAATATTTGTAAAGATAAAAAACCCAACCAATACTAAAACGAAAAATGTAATTACAAATGTTGAAACATCTCCCATGACTGCTCTTGCCTTTTTATTCTTTTTCTTTACCATATATAGTTATGAAACAAAATTTTAAAAAAATAATTTTAATAGTGTTCGTTTTCTCAGTAATAGTTAGTCTACTTTTCTCTTCTTTTATCTTTCTATTTTAAGGATTTTTGAAAAAATATCAAGGAGGAGTTTTTGACAAATAAAAAAGAGAGTTAATTTTTAATTAGCTCTCTTTTTAATTTTATTATTTTCTTTTAATCTTAGCTAACAGAAACTACTTTTTGTATTGTTCCTATTATCTTCTCTCCTATCTTTTCTTTTACAACCTTTTCGGTAAAGGTTATCAGTTTTAATTTATCTAAATCTTTAATAGCTTCTTCAGACTCTTTTTTGAAGACTTCAAATAAATTAACCTTTTTGTCTGTCCTTTCTATTACGTTTTGATAGCATGCTTTTTCTATACCATTTTCAATAATTATTACTTTATAAAGAACAATTACTGATTGAATATCAATATTTTTTATCTTCATCTTGTTTCTCCTTTCTTATATTTTTTATGTTCAATATGTCCTGTTTTTACAATAAATAAAGAAAATTGTCAATAAAAAAATCACCTTTTTAAGGTGATTTAATTTTAATTCTTTGGCCTTTATTAGATCCATCCGGCCATAATACTCCGAAGTCTCCATGCCAGAAAGGACTATGCTTTGAACATTCAGGACAATTTTTTATAAATTTTATAATAAATCCCTTTGCTCCTTTCTTAGATAAAATATCCATTTCATCTATTTTTCTTCCATTGTTTGTTCTTTTCAAGAAATTTTTAAAGGTCTCCTCGTCTATTTCCTTGCTCTCTTTGTTATGATTACAAATAAAAAAATACTTCATTTCATTTCTCCTTTCTATTCGTTGTATATTTCTAACACATTTAGAATAAAAAAGAAAGGACATTTGGCCTTTCTTTTTTTCAAGACGCCTTTCTCATGAAGTCCTTTGCTATTTCTCTAGCAAGTTCCTTCATATAATTTTCCCTAATGTTTTTATCATCATCAATGATTTGATCATCAATTCTGACATCCGCTTTAACATCAGGTTTATTCAAATTTAATGTTAGGTCAATTGTTACGACCTCTCCATTAAATTCGAAAAAACAGTCCACTCCATGATAGTAATCCAGCGGAGTGTTCAGAGCCGTATAAAGCTTTAGGCTCTCTATTTCTTCTATCCCCATTGCTTCAAAGACGAAGTAATGAAGATCGTTTGCCGCTTGGATGTGAGGGTCACATGGATCCCAACCGCGCGGTTGACTCTCTCTAGCTATCTGTAGACTTCTACGATAACTAAAGTAGTCGTGATTTAAAAATGTACATCGGTCCAAAATCTGGACCTCAAAGAATGTTCCGTTCATTTTCTGGACCTCCTCTCAATTTAATAGGCTAACTATATCACAAGAATATAATATTGTCAATACCTATTCACTAAACATCTTTAAAAAAACTTCATGAGGAACATTAATAGATCCTTTCTCTTTTAATCTCTTCTTCCCTTTCTTCTGTTGTTCCAACTTTTTTCTTTTTCTAGAATAGTCTCCTCCATATAATCCAGAGATCATATCTTTACCTCTAGAACTAATTGTTTCTCTAGCAATCACCTTTCCTTCAATAGCTGCCTGAATAGGTACAGAGAATAATTGTTTAGGTAAAACCTCTTTTAACTTCACTACTTGTCTTTTCCCTTCTTCATAGGCTTCATCTTCAGCTACAATCTTAGAAAAAGCTTCTTCCTTCTTCCCAGCTAAGAGAATATCTAATCTAACAAGCTTCTCTTCTCTATAACCAATTACTTCGTAGTTCATAGAAGCATAGCCTTGGGTAACACTTTTTAATTTATCATAGAAACCAACAATGATTTTTCTCAAAGCAATATCATAGACTAAAATCATTTGATCTTTACCTAAGTATTTAGTTTCTAAATATTCTCCATGATTCTTTTCTAATAACTCTAAGACTGGACCCATATATCCAGAAGGAACAATAATTTCAACTTTAACCCAAGGTTCCATAGATTCAACAATCTCTCCTTGATTAGGCCATTCTGTAGGAGAGTAAAGAATTAATTCTTTACCACTTCTAATTTTAACTTTAAAAATTACTGAAGGAGTAGAAATAATAATTCCAATTCCAAATTCTCTCATTATTCTTTCAGAAATAATTTCAGCATGTAAAGATCCTAAAAATCCACATCTGAATCCCCTTCCTAATCCTTCTTTACTTTCTGGTTCATATACTAAAGAAGCATCGTTCAAACGAAGCTTTTCTAAAGCTTCTTCTAAAGCCTCGTATTCTTCAGGATCTTCAGGATAGAAACCAGCAAAAACCATAGGTTTAGGTTCCATATATCCAGGAAGATGTTTAACAATCTCTTTCTGAGATTTTAAAGTAACAGTATCTCCTACTCTAACTAAATCAACATCTTTAACTCCAGTAGCAATATATCCGATGTCTCCAGCTTTAAGTAGTTTCTGTTCTACTAACTGAGGTTTAAAGTAACCAATCTCTTTAGATCTTCCTTCAGATTTAGAAACACAAAAGTAAATAGATTGATCTTTAGTTATTTCTCCATCAATAACTCTAACGTAAGCAATAATTCCTTTAAAAGAATCAAATGAAGAATCAAAGATTAAAGCTTTTAAAGGTTTTTTCTCATCTCCAATAGGAGCTGGAATTTTCTCAATAATTCTATCTAAAATCATTTCAACATTCTGACCAGTCTTAGCAGAAATTTCAAGAACTTCAGAAGTATCTATTCCAAGAACTTCAGCAATCTGTTCTTTAACTTCTTCAGTCATAGCCTGAGGTAAATCCACCTTATTAACTGCAGCAATAATAACTAAACCTTGTTTCTTAGCTAATTCTAAATTAGCTAAAGTTTGAGCCTGAACGCCTTTAGTGGCGTCAACCAAAAGAACGCCTCCCTCAACAGCAGCTAGAGACCTAGAAACCTCATATGAGAAATCAACATGACCAGGAGTATCAATTAAGTTTAAAACATAGCCTTTATAATCCATTCTAGCTGGTTGCATTTTGATAGTAATTCCCTTTTCTCTTTCTAAGTCCATCATATCTAAATACTGAGGTTGTAGCTTATCTTTTTTAACTGTTCCGGTAATCTCAAGAAGCCTATCCGCTAGGGTAGACTTTCCATGATCAATATGACTAATAATTACAAAGTTTCTAATATTATTCATTTAAATTCTTTTTCTTAAATAAAAATCCAATTGCTGATTTTAGTTCTTCTTTCATAAAAAGGAAAGATAACAATAAGTAAACACCTAACCCAACAAATGAAGATATTGATGTCTGTATAAATATATCAAAGAAAGTATTAGAGATAAAGATTGAAGACAAAAACTTCAAAGAAAGAAAAATAAAGAAAGACATAATCAAACTAAAGACTCCAGTCTTTAGAAAAACATTAAATAAGTTTTTTAAACCAATCCCTCCCATCTTCCTAGCTAAGAAGAATAAAAACAAAACTAATTCAAATATAGTAGAAATAGAAAAAGCTAAAGGTAACCCAATAATAGAAATATTTTCTATTCCTCCTAATCCTAAAATATTTCTTAAAAAGAAACTAAAACTATTATCATAAGACAATAAAGATATAAAAGAAAAACTTAAAACAATATTTAATAGAACATAACTGATAGAAATTAAAGTTGGTGTCTTTGTATCTTTAGCTGCAAAGAAAGTTCTAAAAATTAAAGGAATTAAAGTTCCAGCTAAAATTCCAAAAGAAAATAATCCCAAACAAGCAGCTGTTAGTTGAGAATCAGCTAAATCAAACTTCCCTGTTCCAAAAAGAATTCTAACAATTTGATTCCTCAAAACAAAAAAAGCAAAACTCAAAGGTAAGACTAAAATAATAATCTTCCGAGAGATAGAACTAAAAACTGAAATCATCTTTTCTTTATTCTTTTCTATCCATAGTTTAGAAAAAGCTGGAAAAGAAGCAACAGCAAAAGAAATACCAATTATTCCAATTGGTACTTCAAAAATACTATTAGCAAAGTTAAAAATAGTAATAGATCCTTTTTCTAAAGAAGAAGCTATAGCTGTAATTACTAAAAAATTAAATTGTCCAGCGGCAATGCCAGCTATTCTAGGAATCATTAAATAAAAAACTTTCTTAATCCCTGATCCCTTAAAATTAAAAGCTAATTTAAGTTTAAACCCACATAAGAAAGAAGAACCAACTTGAATTAATAGATGAAGCAAAGCTCCAAGAATAACACCAATAGCTACTCCAGAAATACCAAAGATTGGAGAAAGAAAGATAATACCAAAGATGATTCCTAGGTTGTAGACAAGAGGAGAAAGACTGTAAGCAATAAACTTATTAAAAAAATGTAAAACTCCAGAAAAGATATTAGAGATTCCTAATATTAAAGGACTCAAGAACATTATTCTGGTTAGAAGAACTGTCATATTAAATTGTTCTAAAGAAAAACCAGGAGCAATTAATTTAACAAAAAATGGAGCAAAAATTAAAAAGAATAATGATATCCCTATCATTAGAATGAAAAAGACTCCTAAAAGATTATTTGTAAACTTCCAGGCCTCTTCTTCTTTTTTAGAATAATACTCAGAAAAGATAGGAAGAAAAGCTACTAAGATTCCTCCTGCAATTAAAATATTAAAAACTAAGTCAGGTAATCTAAAAGCAGCAAAATAAACATCTAAATCAGAACCAGCTCCAAAAGAAGTAGCTAGCAATCTGTTTCTTAATAGTCCAAGTAATTTACTTAGTAAGGTAGCCACTCCCAATATTCCCGCAGCCATTGTTACATTATTAGTCTGAATATTTAAAAACTTCTTTATCATAGTTTTATTATATCTTAAAAAAACAAAAACGCCCAAGTAGACATGTAAGCCGAATTCTGTCGAGGACAATCATCAATCTGGGACTAATATTACTATTAGCCTCAAGCGAGCTACCAAAATCTTGCTCTTGCATCCAGTAAGGATTTAGCCGTTTCACCCAAAAGGTTACCCTAATGATTTATCCCGAAGGATATTGAAAGCTTTTCAACTTTCAACGTCGCTGTTCGCACCTCAAGCATCACTGCTCGGAGGATGTTATCCTCTACTAATTTTAATGGATGTTCGGACTTTCCTCCCCTTAAAAAGGGGCGATTGTCTTGCCTACTTAGGCGCTCTTAAATTATACTACATATCAATCAATGTCAATATATATTTAAAAAGAGTTACCGCTTGGTAACTCTTTTATTTTTTTTAACATTCTTTATAAAATAGGACTGACCCGTCCACATATTCTTTGGACGGAAACATCCCCATTTTCTCTAAAATTATTTTTTCTTGGAATGTTTTAGCAATAGCATAACACTCCCTTCCGGTTGTTTTTTGGGACAAAACATCTTTGACCTTTTTCTCAACAATCGTATTTTGATATTGTTCCTTAATAACAACATCGCTGATTAAAACACAATTACTGTTTTCAACAACGTATTCGACTGGAAAGCCTCCCATTTTTTTAGGAGTGTGTATTCCTGCCAGAAATTCCTGATAATTTATGGGAAAAATTATTACAGCTGCTGCAATTTCTTTTCCCATCTTTATTACAATACCGGCATCGTTGTTCTTCTGAATGAGTTTATACAAATAGGGAGAACTAATTCCTCTAGTATAATCTTCATCTGTTCGATGATAGATTCCCCTTGACTCATTAATGATTCTGACGACATCGCAATAATGCCTTCTTTCTAGCTTCCCTATTCTTGGTATTTGTTCAAGAAATCTTTGTTCCTCTAAGACCTGTGATAAACTACCCATCTTTAAACCTCCTATAAAATTTTTAATATACAATAAAAAAACTATTGCACTTAATAGTTTTTTACAACGATAAAATGATTTTGTCAACTAAAAAAAGTTGTTTTACAACTAAAATAAAGTCTTTTTAGAATTTTCTTCATCTAAAGCTTTATTAGCTAATCCATCAGCAATACTATTTTCTTCTCTAGGAATCTTAGTAAATTTAACATTACCAAAATCAATCTTAAGATTCCAAACTTCTAAGAATAATTTTCCAATGTTTTCATTAGATATTTTATATAGTCCACTTAATTGACTAACCATTAATTCTGAATCAGATTTAATTTCGATATCAGCGTCTTTAGCTGCATCTTTACCAAAGATTGCTTTAAATTTTTTCAAAGCTAAAATAACTGCTCTATACTCAGCTTCATTATTAGAAATATTATCTCCTAAATATTCAGAATACTTTTTAATCAAATCTCCTTTCTCATTACAAAAAGCAACTCCAATTGAAGCCTTACCAGGATTCCCTCTTGAAGCACCATCTGTATATACAATTATTTTATTCATTTTATTTTTATACTTAAAAAATAATTTGTTAAACATTCCTTAAATTTAGAAAGATTTTCCTTTTTAATTCTATAACCACCTGCTGGAGGATGCCCTCCATACATGATTAGAAGGCTGTCACAGCTCTTTAAAGCTTCCATACCATTAATTCCCCTTGGACATCTCATTGTCCCTCTAATTTCATCTTCCCCTAAAGGAAAAAGGAAAGCTGGTTTAAGAAATTTAGCAGAGATTCTAGAAGCTATTGAACTAAGAATAGAAGAATCCCAAGAAGAATGTCCTTCGAATATAATTTCTTCAGTAGGGTTATTT
>Ga0172381_10007181_pt1 | contig 11059 bp, 21 predicted proteins | sample Leawel6488metaG_FD_119754 | JGI IMG/M metagenome (GOLD analysis project Ga0172381, IMG submission 119754) | Leachate microbial communities from a municipal landfill in Southern Ontario, Canada - Leachate well 64-88 metaG | ecosystem: Engineered > Solid waste > Landfill > Unclassified | place... | reverse complement strand
GATATGGTGGACAGCACTGATGATATCGTAGATGGCGAGATAAAATTGTTAGAAAATGTTCCAGTAAAGAAGCCGAGTAAGAAATCTAAAGGTTAGTATGCCTTGTAAATTTGTGACGTATTTCACAATCCAGAAAACGAAATATTTTCCACAGTTTAGAAGCGGCAGTTATACAGGTGTGCCTAAGAGGCAAACATGGCAATTGACATAACAGATAAGCAAGCGAGTTGACATAATAATAGGATGGACAGGTTGACATAATATGGCCGGACGTAAGAAAGTAAATACAGGCGATCAATTAGTCAGTCTAGCGAAGTACTTGCCGGATGATATTGTCGCGCATATGATTATAAATTCTCAGGGATGGGAAGAGGCAATCAAGCCTTATACTGAGAAGGATAAAGAGAGCAAGGTAGTTTATCCAAGCGATCCAGTAGAGTTCATGACTAATGTATTAGGCTACCAGATGTGGTCTAAGCTTGAGGAGATACTGCGATCAGTAGAAAATAATCATAATACGATTGTATCGTCGGGCTTCTCCTGCGGGAAATCTATAGCATCCGCCGCAATTGCCTGCTGGTTCCTAACCACAAAAATTCCCTCAGTAGTAGTTACTATTGCGCCTACTTACAATCAGGTACAGAACATTATCTGGCGTTACATGCGCAGCGTTGGTAGAATGACCAACTTGCCCGGTATAATCTTGGACACGCCGCGCTGGGAGATGGGCGACGCCAATCATTATGCGGTAGGATTATCACCACGCAAGTCTACTAATGAAGATATCACTACGCTACAAGGCTATCATGGCCCAACCGAGCTAGTGATTATGGATGAGGCCGCCGGCTTGCCACCTGAAGTATGGGACGCGGTGGCTGGACTTGCTGCTGGTGATAACTGTAGAATTCTAGCCATCGGTAATCCGATTGAGCAACAAGGCCCATTCTGGGATGCATGTAATAATCCCGACTGGAACTACATTCATATCAGTTGCTTCGATCATCCTAATGTAATTGAGGGACGCGAGGTTATACCTGGAGCGGTAACGCGCGGCTGGATTGAAGGACGTGCACGCGAGTGGGCAATTGAAGTTAGTCCACATACAGAAGACGCAGTAGAAATACCATGGACTGGCAAATGGTATAAGCCTGAAAATATGTTTACTGCTAAGGTGCAAGGAGTTGCGCCAGCGCAAGGAGAGGATCAGCTAATTAGCATGGCTTGGGTGGATGATGCTAAGCTGCGTGGCTATGTAGATACTAGCAGCGAGGGAGTGATCGCGGGTTTTGATCCTGCCGCACATGGTGGTGATGACAATGCGCTTGTAGTCAGGCAAGGTAATAATATAGTAAAGATTGCACGCATGAAAGGCGATAATACTATTGCGATTGCGCAGTGGCTGAAGGAGCAGTTAGCTGAGTGGAAAGTGGAGAAAGTATTTATTGACGAGATCGGGTCAGGGAAAGGTGTAGCAGATCAAGCTAAAGCACTGAGGTTGCCAGTAGTATATGTAAACGTAGGCAAGAAAGCTAATCGACCTGACCTGTTCATCAATCTACGTGCTGAGGTTTGGTGGAGAGTAAAGGAATTACTGCGCTCAGGTAAGATGTCCATACCAAATGATAGCTTGCTATGCGGAGACTTGATTGCACCGAGGAAGAAGCGCGGTGACAGAGGCAAGATTCAGATCGAAGAGAAGGATGAGATCAAGAAAAGAATTAAGCGTAGTCCAGATACCGCGGATGCGCTATGTATATCGTATACCAATACAATTGTGGATTCATTACCAGATATAGTAACAGATGAACTGGATAAGCTAGGAACAATAACTGGCGCGGTATCCGTGCTTAGAGAAGAGTATGGTAGGCTGAATTCATGGCGCGCGCCAATAGCAAATAGAAGGAGCAGTAAGAGTAGGTGGCATCGGGGAGGATAACTGATTGGCATGAAGCAGAAATGGCAAGGACCAAGCAAGAGTTGGATTATCCAAATGATGCTTGGTCCATTGTTTTAGATTGAGCTATTCTATACTGTCTGATCTGGAAGAAATGTCCAGATATCTACACGACTAAGCCATGTGCCTCTTGATTCCACATCATCTACACGAAAGTCTAAGCAGTCATAGATACCGGCCTTATCTCTAACTAGATAACGATCGTATCTATCGGGCAGATTATCCTCATCTCCATTTAGGATGTTCCAGTCATCGGTCAATGGACTTGGGATATTGAGCGCGTCATAGATAAGTGCGAGGAAGTCGTCAGCATTAGAAATGCTTACACAAATCTCACCTACTGCTTCACCAGTAAGGATATCAGTATTGTGTATGTATAAATGGTCGTGATGGCTGTCTACGGAAACTCTAATAGGGTTTGTGGTGACAAAATTATACATGCTTATTCTTTCTCCAATTATACGAGTACCTGTACGATTGGCTTATCGGTCATTTGTTCTAGCTCAGTAAGCGCGTCCATGCGCGGGTAAACATCTTCTGATAATTGATTTACTTCTAGCTCTTCACCAAGAATAGCAATCATGCGATCACGCTTAGCAAGCATTTCGTCTACTGACAATGTACTGAAATCGAGATTACCTAGCTGTGGATATTGGGCAATCAAAGCGTCTCTGCATGGAACCGCGGCGCGCGGATATTGATGTGTATAAAGATTTACGCCAGTCATGTAATCTAGGACGCATAAGAAATCTTTTGGTTCATTAGATACGTGATATCCGGTTACTACTGAAATGATATCGCGAGTGGGAAATTTCATGAATCGCTATCCCTTTCTGTAAGAATTGATTCTACTCTCTGAAGCATTCCAATTAGAGTCGCCATATCTTCGCGCTCAAGCGATACCCATTGGCAGTCATTTCCATATTCATCGTACACTACCAGTATTAGCTCGTTTGGATATTTCTCAATTGTCACACGGCAACCATCCGTGAATGTACTGCTAATCAGCGTTTCGCTTGACGCTTCATACCAATCGCTCATATCAATATACTCCCCGCTACTGGCTATCATATAGTTCCCTCTCCACTAGAATTGATTCCAGCTTTTGCAGTAACTCAATTAGAGTTGGCGTATCAGTTGAATCAAATGAAAGCCATTGATAATCTTCGCCATCATCGCCGTGAGCTACAAGTTCAAAATGTTGTGGCCATTCCTCAATTGATATACCAGTACCAGAAACAAGGGTTGCTCTAAATAATACTTTAGCTATAACTGGAAATGAATTATCCAAATTATTCTTCTCCTAAAACTTCTAGCTTATCTATTCTCTCACTCAACTCGCAGTACGGACACGTATATTTCCAACCACTTTGATACTTCACCCAATATCCGCCACAATCTATTATCTCTTCAAGAAATTTCCTACCACATGGATAACAAGTAACTACTTCTTCATCCATTGCCATATTCCTTTCTAACTTTAACCACTAAATCATTTAGCTCGCTCATATCCTTGGGGCGCTTAGGTAGTTTACAATTAGCATATGCCATACCAAGACGATCGCTCCAACCAAGAAGACTAGCTTCATACCCCACTGGAGGTGCAGCATTGTTCAGATGATGACTCAAAACCTTTTGCCCAACGAATGATCTATGTGCGTCAAACAGCAATGGCAGATTACTTACTATCTCGCCAGTTTCAAGCACGTGAATGCCGGTCAGTACAATACGGTAAGCGTACAATACATCCTTTGTTGATACTGATTTACCTACCATCATTGATAGTTGCTTATTGAGAAAGCCACGATAATGATGATATAAGTCAGCAGTAATATACTTACTGCATACGGTGCGTAACTCACTCAGTATACCACAATCATATACTACAAGCGGCGAATAGAGTTCCTCAAATGTATTACCATTATGACCCAAGATAAGCTGAGCAAACTTTCCTATTTCATGTATGCTTGCATCTACTTTTATGCCTGCGACCTCATCAGTGAATACAGCAGCTTGTTTGAATGGATAGATGCCGAGTAGGTCATGTAATGAGAACGCGAATGTGCCGCGCAAGTCAATATCTGAATCGTCTCTAGCTGTACCGTATAAGTGCGATCCAGATATAGTTAGAAATAGATTGTGCTTGTTGGTTTGAGAAAGATCATCAGAGTGAGCAGTAATAAATGTTGAAATATTATTCATTGCTTGTCCTGTTCGATTTCAGTCAAGTATATTTTGAAATGTACTGGCTTACCATTAGCTTCATTAGTACGGATAGCAGCATGTTTGCCTAAAAGTATATCGACAGTTCTCCATAATATATCGGCCACACGTTCGCCATTATCAGCGAGTACAGGATAAGAGCCTGGATGAACAGGAGCTACGCACTTGAGTGTAACATCATGCTCGAACATCAATGGCTTCGGCTTGCGCTTGTTGGGATCGTAGGCCCGCGGCATCTCGCGCCAGGCAACGGCTTCACCGACAAAGGTGGTCCATCCTAGAGTCGGATGAAAGTACTCCCAGTTCTGGGCGTCTATTTCCCATCGCAGTGTCAACGCTTGTCTGTTCTGGTTGTGCATTCCAGATTTTACAGTTACCCAATAGTCCTTGTTCTCTGTCGGCAGGTCCTGCGGGTCGCCGGTCTCGCTGATGTCATGCCAACGCTTGCTCATGATGGGTCTCCCTCTTTGTTTGCAATGTACTGTAGTCGCCGGCCGTATACCCAGTATGCGTGCTGTGGAGCAAAGTCGAAAAGGACAAATGCGTTTGTTCGCCCCTCGCGAAAGTTAATGATGTTGCCCTCTTTGCCCGTTAGCGGAGATGTTCTTCCGCCAACATACCGCACACGAGGACCGAGCGCCGGCTCCGAATCGCAACCCTCAAACAGCAGCTTGCTCATTCTGTTTCCTCTCCCAGTAGCAGCGCAACGCCGTTGGTGACCCATTCGCAGGATGGTGCGTGGCCCCACAATTCGGTACAATCACACCACGGACAATGCTTATTGCCATTGCGATCCTCAATGCAGTACTCGGCTTGCTTACACATCCGCGCCAGCGACTCGATTGTATCGGCGGCCTTGTCCAGCATGCATGCAAGCGGCTGTCCACTTACCACACTGCGCCACAAGTCCGCCTCGGCGCGCAGGTCGTCAATCTGGCTCATGGCATTCGTCCTTTCGCCATTGTTCCAGCTCGTCAGCCTGTTCGTCGGTCATCATCCCTTTTCCTCCAGTGCCGCCTTGAGCGTGGCAAGCTGTTCCTCGTAGTCCCACTTCTCGCGGAAGTAGTCCCCCGCATAGCCCCAGCCTTCCTCGGCCAGCATGATCGCCTCTCGCAGCGCCGCCTTCAACCGCGCCACTTCTGCCACGGCTGCATCGCCTGCCGAGAGGCGACTAGAAAGCCCTTGCCGAACTTCTGTGCCTAAGTGCCACTCAATGCGATCCATAAGGTCGTCGCTATTGGGATCTGCAAAAGACTTGACCGTACCTAGTTCATTCATTTGTCCCTCCATGATGTCACGCACAGCTAGACGCGCCATTACAATATTCTGACATGCACGAAGCTCGCGTATGAAGTCAAGCATATCCGCATCACGCAGTTCAGGCAGCTTATTGAATGCGAGATAGGCATCGCCGAGCAACTTGAGGACGCACGTCTCTTGATTGGTCAGTAGAGTATTGTCATCCATCTCTATTCTCCTTCAATTATCACATTCAAAGCGTAATGCTTTATCTTGCAGTAGCTCGGCAAACTCAACCAGCTCAGTAAACCATTCCTTGTAATGATCTAATGTATTGTAGCCAGCCAAATGAAATACTGGATCGACAAAGTATTCCATTGGAATCTTGATATACGTACCATCTTTTGTGTACTCGGCATCTACAATACTCTTCCATCTAGTACGAGGAAAGCTAAATGCATTACCCTCAACAAACTGAATGTATGCGGATAAGTTGAAGCAATAGTAACCACGTTCGAGTACTTGAATTCTCTCCCAGTACGCATCAACTACACTCTTGAAAAGTACTCGATTCACATTTACTGCTTCATCATACGTCCAAGCATTGCATACAAAGTATAATGACTGCTCACCGTCTCCAACATTGTCTTCAGCCCATTGGCATAAGCCAAATGGGTTACGTAACCAGTTCATTGAGGCTACTTGCTCATCAGCGGAATTGTAAAGCGCGATATCTAAGCTCATAATCATTTCTCCTCTGAGCAATCAGAATACTTATCAATCCATTCGGCGTATAAGGCTCTTCGTCGAATGATTCTTTTAGCTTTCTTTTGCAGTACCGGCAGGTTACTATCATTAAGCAATGCTGCTGGATCAATGGTTTCATACTGAGCATCATCTAGATAGCGTCCAGCAAAGGGCACTCCAGCATCAAGCAGCTCGTGTAGTCTAGTCCAATCTGGATACTCAGCTTTACAGCGATCAATGAAGTCTTGACTATAGCATACCATTATTCTTTCTCCTTCTCAACTATCCGTTGCAGTATATCGAGAGACACAGAAATACTACTCGCACATTCCTTCCATTTAGAGATACTCCTAGCAATTCTATCATGCAGCATAGCGATAGCGGCCAACTCACGCTTGGTGCCATGCTTTACAAAGCTATGACGAAACCATTCGAGATACAGAGTAATATCATCAAGCTCCATAATGTTGAAAGCAATCTCGCTAGCCTCATTATTAATTGATTCTATATCTGATTGACTTAGCATTGTCATCCCTCCCTCTCACCAATATCAGTATCGAGCTCTACTTCGTACTCACAGCTAACTTCATAAGCCCAATAGAATACTTCCTCCGGGCAATCAAAGTCTGGCGGCGGCTCGAACAAATCAAACTGATCACAGGCTATCTCAGCCAGCTCTGTCATATTGATAGTATTCTCATCTAGCTTCTCATCTAGCAGGATCAAATATTCCTCTTCAACATACTCGCGCATCCATTGCTTTACTCTAGCTTCGACATTTGGATTATCCAAATCTATCATTGACATTCCTCGCTTTCAATCCACCCCAACATTTCCATTGGAAGTCCATGAAATACCATCTCTCCATCTGCAAAGCAAATTACGTAACACTCATCATCTCTGCCGCCAAAGTGCACTTCATACACATATTCTTCCACATCATCTGACGGCGCTTCAATGTATACATTACCTACCATACCATCTACTTGTACGAAATGATAGATTAATTGTGCAGCAAGATTACCCATGCCATTAGCTGCTCGCTCACCTGGGTCATTGAATCCGTTGACTATCTTGCGATCCAAGAGAAATTCAGCAAGCTCTTTTCCTACACCCCTGGGATAACCGTCGTAGTGATGATAGATTTGAGTAAGCATTTCATCGTCTTTATCGTATACTTTGATAAGTGCGCGCGTGCCCATTGCTTATTTCTCCGTTCTGTAATATAGTTTTTCTAAACCAATCTTGCTTCCTGTATTTCTAGTCAAGGAACTCACAATTTTCTTACTCCATACACATGTAAAATCATCTGGCGCGGTATATTCACTAACAAATACTGTATGCCCATCTGACGACTTTTGTCTGCACCATTGCCAGAAAGCGGCAGAATCAAAACCGCTCGCGTACTTAGTTGTATCAACATATGGCGGATCGCAGTAGATCAAACTATTGAGTGGAATTTGTAAGTTCTGATACGCCTCGCAAACAAACTCTACCCCTTGCAGTAATGGCGACTGCCTAAGCGCATTAGAGTAACCTTCTCTTACATAGTCGCGTATACTGAGACCGTCCCTACGCCAACCGCCTAACCATTTTGCGCCATAGCTGAACACGAAGCCTGCGTATCCTTTATACTTATATGCATCAGAATATCTCAAGTTTCTATAATCAGCTTCAGTGAACTCAGTGTTATTTTTCGGTAGGTCAGCAACATGATCGCGAATAGCCACCAGCGCGTCAATGGTATATTTATTACAGTCCGCTCCCAATCTAGGACCAGTGACCTTATCAATTATATTGCCGCCACCAACAAAGGGTTCTACCCACCACTGCTGAGGCTTTCTATATGTTAGTATAAGCGGCAGTATATACTTAGATATTCTAGCTTTGCTGCCCATATACTTCATATGCTATTTCTCCTCTGTAATAATGTCGTAGATTATTCTATCTGCCCGCAAACGTTTGATTTCAGCAATCAATACTAGCGCGCTTTCAATGGATACATTATAATATGTGCTCCAACAATTACCCCAACAGAGATTGGTTCCTTCCCCACCATCGAGTTCATCCCACGCCTTATCTGTGGGCTTATGCTTGCCGCAGTAGTGGCATATATCTTCAGAGATGTAAGCTCGATCAAGTGCTGGACAGTTGCCCAACAAGGCGGCATGAAGAATCTCAACATTAGCTATGATGGCATCTACTTGCTCACTCATTATCCATTCTCCATTCTATAATCTCGTTCATGTCTACATCGTCTGGAACGAAACCGTCAGCCCAGATTGATACTGGTCCATATCTAATTGGGTCAAAAGTATACTCATCAATCAGTATACTCCATAATGAAGCTGAAGTGTAAGTGTTTATACTACCTCCCTAAATGTCATGTAATGCTTCTTAATCATATCGGCTACGCCTACTGATCGACTGGCTGGTTTGATCGAAAGCGCACCGCCATCATATGATGATTTGGCAACAGTCATGTTGACCGCATCAATCGCGCATGAGAAGTTACCTTCCTGCAAGTAATACATGTACTCAGGTACGCCAAGTTCCTCTAACCTATCCTTGTACTGAGCAGCCAGAGTAGTGTCGATACCAATGACATTATTGAGCCAGTAGTAGTCGTCGCTATCCTGAGATTTAGACGCTACAACAATCTCGTCCAGCCACCAATCATACGGGAGAGGTTCGTAGTTGCCACCGCGACCGGCGTTCTTGTAACCCAGTAATGTCATACGAACTTTAGATGACCTAGCTAGCTCATTGATATTATGAAAGTCATTACGCGATACAGTGCCCATTGGAATCTGAAATACAATTGATCCGCCACAACGCTCGTTGAATCTAAGTGCGCGCGTGCAGTCGCTTAGATTGCGCACGGTAACTGCTACCGCGCCTACTAGCTTCATGATCTCTTTCTTTTCACACTCCTCATTATTGGTGCCTTTACACAGAAAGCTATGACTGTTCGTGGTAAAGTTTACCACAATGCCGTAGTCGCTAAACTCCTTTACAATCTTATGAAAATCTGGATGCGATGTAGGCTCACCGCCGCCGAGCGTAACCTCGAATACATTAAGACTGTTCAGTGCGTATACGATAGAGCTAATATTACTCCAGTCGGCTGGCTTGCCATCATATGTACTGTTAGCATAGCAAAATTTACATCCACTACTGCAATGATCAGTAATCTTTAGATCGACTAACTCTGGCACAGTAGAATAAGTATATACTTCCCGCTCGTCCTTCTCATTGACCGGGCTAGTGGCAAGAGTGATCTTAGCTCCATTGATCGTATTGAACATGGTCCAGAATCTACCGTCACGACGAGCGGCGAAGCTACCCCTGCTATAATATTCTCCCCAGCGGCTCTGCTTTACAGAAGCGCGATTACTGCCGCTATGTTCTGCTAGCCAATTGTAAATATTGTCATCATCGGTTCTGATTACTTTTTCGCCAGCCCACTTGATTTGATGAAGTGATTCATTATCACCGTTATCGTTACCGCCAACAATTACGTAATCTGGCGATCGCACAATCTCAGTAAACACATCTGTAAAGAATTCCATATCCACATCAGAACGGGTGCCGAAAAGCTCTTTCTTGTGCGGCAAGAGAATGCTTGACTGATGATCGACATAACCAATCATGCCTGAGTCAACTTTTACATGTATCTGCTTAGCTAACACGTGCTCGACAACTGCCTTGGCATAATCTTCATTCATGATGCCAAGCAGGTTATTGTAGATATTCGACAGCAGATAGGACGCCTTAGCTTTTGGTGTAGCCAGAACAAATTCATCCCAGCCCCAGCCGCCATCGTATGCCAAACGATCGCTTGTGAATTTAGTATTGCCTGGAATCCAAATCAATGAATGGTTAGATGATGAGTTGGTTGCAAATCCTAAGCGCAGTCTTTGTAGAAACATAGTATCATCCTTTCTGAATGAGCGCGGCAATTACATCATCGGTGGATAATCCAGCTTTCTCAGCAATTGTGATAATGAGATTAGTCACCTCTTCTAATGAGCAGTAGATAGAGTTATTCCATTGATTGATATGAATACCATTGAATGGCGGATAAGCATCTTTCCATACATCAATAGAGGTTGGAATATTAACATTAATTTCCATAGCTAACCTCGCTTAGTAGTTTGCGCGACTCATTATTTACTACAATTAATACATGCACGCCATTGTCATTTTCAAAGCCAGCCCAAAGAATCTCGCGATAACCCAATTCAATAAACACATCTTCCTCATATGGTACATCAAAATATGGGCGCAGCTTTCTCTCTGCAATACATTCTACATCTACCATCTCGCCATACTTGAGTGCAATTACCGCTACTAGAAGATCCTCGTCAATACTTGCTCCAATATATGGCAGCCAAGCATTACCGTATACTAAATCACAATTATCATACGCGCTGTACAGATTGCCAGGCAAATCGAATGCGCGCTCATCAGTAACCATTAGCATTTCCATATCATTGCTCCTTATCAGTAAAGGCATAGTCTGCTAGCGTACCCTTATACCATTCTGGTAAACCAGCAATCAGTTTACGTGCAATCTGTGGCCAGAATTCTTTGAACAACATATTAGCAATCGCTTCTGATTCCTCTTCTAGCACGTCGCGCTTGACTTCATTGATTAGCTTACCAATGTCCTGCGGCGCATCTTGAATCAAGCCATCTTCACGCAAGTGTTGAATAGCTTTCCTCCAACGTACCGGTGTAGCGTAGCGCGCAGCAATTTCCTCTACAATATCCTGCTTGCCAGGATTGTTCGCCTTCCAGTTAGTCGCGTTGACTTCTTTGAAATCCTCGCGCACTACTTTAGCCATGGCAATCTTGTCGTCCAGAGAAAGCATAGAGTAGTTCTTGATAACT
>Ga0172381_10007179_pt1 | contig 11062 bp, 12 predicted proteins | sample Leawel6488metaG_FD_119754 | JGI IMG/M metagenome (GOLD analysis project Ga0172381, IMG submission 119754) | Leachate microbial communities from a municipal landfill in Southern Ontario, Canada - Leachate well 64-88 metaG | ecosystem: Engineered > Solid waste > Landfill > Unclassified | place... | reverse complement strand
GCTATAGCCAGCCTTATGGAATTTACCAACGCTATTTACCAGTTTGGCGCAGATAAAGAGGTTTTCTCTAAATTAGTTATTATGCTTAGCCCGATAATTCCGCATTTCTCAGAGGAGCTTTACCGCCTTATGGGCAATCAGGAGAGCATTTTCAAGGCTTCTTGGCCAAAGTATGATCCGGGTATGCTTATTGAGGATACCGTAGAGATTGTGCTTCAGGTTAACGGAAAGGTGCGCTCTAAAATTGAGGTACCTGCGGGGATGAGTGAGGAAAAAATAAAGGAGTTGATTTTAGGCGAAGAGAAATTAAAGCCTTGGCTACAAGGCAACTCTTTGAAGAAGATCATTATTGTACCGGATAAGCTTGTAAATATCGTAGTATAATTAAATATTGAGGATATCTTTTATCCTGAAGAGAAGCTTATCCATATCCAGGGGCTTCTCCAGGTAGTCAATAATACCGATTTTCGAGGCTATATGTTTATCTATAGCCTCTTTTTTTAGCGATATGGCAATAATCGGGATATCTGCATAGGCAGGGATCTCCTTTATCTGCTGGGCTACCTTGAATCCGCTTTCATCAGCAAGGACCAAATCAAGAAGTATGAGATTGGGCTTGGACTCTTTCATTTTATCGAATCCCTCTTCTGCGCTATAGGCGTAACTTACCTCAAAGCCCTCTTTTTTCAAGGTCTCTTTGGTTTGTTTTGCTCCGTTATAGTCATCATCTATAATCAAGATCCTCTTGCCCATACCTTAAAGTATACCATAAAAAAAGCGTTAGATTTCAGGGTTTTTTGCGTCTATTAGGATTAGGGAGGTGAATTAATGCTTAATCTTACTAATGATGAACGAAGGGCGGTTGTATTCATTCTTTTAATTTATCTTTTAGGGTTGGGGATAAATTTTGCATGCAAGCATTTTACCGCAGGAAAGAGCCTAGGCCGTCTTAACCAAAGTTTGGGTAAGATAAATATAAATACTGCGGATAAGAAACTTTTAATGAGCGTATCAGGAATCGGTGATAGGTTATCTCAGCGCATTATTGATTCCAGGGAACTTAATAAAGGTTTTAGGAGCCTGGAGGAGCTTAAGGGTATAAAAGGCATTACTGAAGCTAAATTCGATAAAATTAAAGATTATATCATGGTGCAGTAGATGAAGAATGTTTTGGGTTGTTTTGTTGTCTTTTTCTGCATGGGGATAATATGCGTATATTTATTTAAGGTTTCTTTCCAGGCTTTCTATATCATCGCTCTTATCCTTGCTCTATCTTGCATGCTCCTTATAAATAAGGGCTTAAGTTTTGAAGTCACGCTTTGCGCATTAATATTTACCTTAGGGGCGCTTTGCCTTAAAAATTCATATACAACCCCTAAAACAGATATAGGCCGTTATATCCGCTACCGGAATAATGGCCCTTATATTATCAAAGGTTTTATTAACAGTAAACCTGTCTTTAAGGATGCCGGTTCTTCGTTTATTTTCAGGGTCGAGGAATTGGGGCTTGAAGGAAAGAGATATAAATCCTGCGGGAATATCCGGGTAGCTGTTAAAGGGATAAATAATTTCTCATATGGAGAGGAGTTAATATTGTTCGGCTCTGCCTACAGGCCTTATCGTTTTTTTACGGGTAAAATACCGCTTTTAATGCAGGTAAAAAAAAGTTCTTCAGTAACTCGTTTAAATACAAACAAGGGGAGCCTATTTAAAAAGTCGGCCTTTTTCCTGAAAGATAATGCAGAGTCTGTATTCCTGCGGCACCTTTCCCCTTTAGCCGCAAGTATTAACAGGGCCATGATTTTAGGCGATAAAAAAAGCATCCCTGCAGCTGTATATGATTATATGGTTAAATCTGCTACGGTGCATATAATGGTGGTAAGCGGCTTTCATGTAGGGGTTATTGCGTTTATATCAGGGGTATTGCTTAAGATATTGCGTATTCCCAGGAGGATACGGTATTTTGGGGTGATATTTTTTTTAATTCTTTATTGTTTTATTACCGGTGCCTCAACTCCGGTTATGCGTGCGACCGTTATGGGAGTATTTTTGACTATAGGTTGTTTTCTACAGAGAGAAACATCACTTAAAAGTTCTCTATCTTTGGCTGCGTTATTTATACTAGCTATCAATCCCCGGGACCTTTTTTCGATTAGTTTCCAGCTTTCATTTGCTAGCGTCGCGGCGATAGCCTATTTATACCCTTGCCTAAAGGCGTTATTCCAGGTAGAAAGGTTACGGATAGGGTTTTTAAAGGTTATTGCGAATAGCCTACTGATCTCTTTTTCTGCCTGGCTTGGTACAGCCGGATTAATAGCTTACTATTTTAAGATTATTTCTCCGGTTGCCATTTTAGCTAACCTTTTTATTATCCCGCTGGCTTCCTTGCTTATTATTTCGGGATTAAGCCTGGCTATTGCAAGCGTTTTTCCCCCTGTTTTGCTGGGAGCCTTTGCAGGTTTTAACGAGCTAATAGTATTTCTTCTCTTGTGGCTTGGTAGATTCTTTAGCGACCTGCCTTTTGCCTATCGTTATCTTTAAGAAGTTATTATATAATATGCTGTTTCTCTAAACTATTGGTGTTAAAGGGTTAGCGTTTATGAGAACCGTCCCCTATTTTGCTATTTCTTGTTTGACAAAAGCGTAGTAGTATGTTAAAGTTATAGCATTATGCGGCGGATAATATTAATTTTCCTCATTATTTTTTCCATTTCAGCCAACCCTGCTTATCCTTTCTGGATCTGGACCCCTAAGACCGGGAAATGGGTTAACCCGAAGAATGTCGCTAAGGAGAGCCCTAAGGCGCAGTTTGATTACGCCCTGAGTTTCTATGGTGAAGGTAAGTTTGAGGAAGCCCGGCGTGAATTCAGGAAGCTGCTTAAAGAATACCCTAAGTCTTTTGAGGCCTCAGAGTCTCAGTATTATTTAGGTCTGATTGAGGAGGCGCGGGAGAATTTTTACGAAGCATACCAGGCTTACCAGAGGTTAATTGATAAATATCCTTTTTCTGAGAGGATAAAAGAGGCCATTGAGAGAGAATATAACATTGCCGATAAGTTTATGTCTGGTTATAAGCGCAAGGCCTTGGGTATTACTCTGCCGGTTGAAAATCCGGCGGTTGAAATATACACTAAGGTAGTAGAAAATTCTACTTATGGGCCTTTAGCCCCCAAGGCGCAGTATAGGCTTGGTTTGGTTTTGAAGAGCCTGCAGCGTTATTATGAAGCAGAAGAGGCTTTTAATAAAGTGATCTCAAATTACCCCGACAGCGAGTGGAGCGAGCCATCTAGGTTCCAGATTGCTTCCTGTCGCGCAGCATTATCGCGCAGCCCAGATTATGACCAGGGCGCAGCCGGAGAGGCCAAGCAGAAATTCGAGGAATTTGTCAGGGATCATCCGGATGCAGTCCTTTCGATAGAGGCCGAAGCTAATATAGCCAAGCTGAATGAGAAAGAGGCCGAGTCCAGTTTTAATACCGCAAGATTCTACGAAAAGCAGAAATCCTATAAGGCGGCAAACATATATTATAATTACGTGGTAGATAATTATCCTAAGAGTATCTGGGCGGCAAAGTCTTTAGCAAAGCTGCAGGAATTGGAGAATAGAAAATGAAGAAATTAAGCTGTCATTACTTTTTTGTTTTTGCTCTCTGTTGTCTATCCTCGGTAATGCTTTCCGGTTGCGGCTATACTACGCGCTCTATGATTGCGGATGATTTTAAAACCATTTATGTAACCCCATTTATAAACCGAATCGACATCACCAGCGAGGCTAATGCCGCCAGAAAATACAGGATTTACCGCCCGATGATTGAGACGGAGATTACCAGGTATGTGAATAACAGGTATTTATTTGATGGTAATTTAAAACCGGCCGCTAAAGAACTGGCAGACTTAATTTTAAAGGGAGAGGTGGTTGAATTCCGTAAAGATCCCTTGCGTTACCTAGATAATGATGATGTAAGCGAATATCGTATTAACCTGGTAGTCAATATAAGCCTTTGGGATAGCAAGACAGATAAGATACTCTGGCAGGAGAATGGTTTTATCGGCGATTCAATTTACTTTGTTACCGGCCCGCAGGCACAATCAGAGAGTAATGCGGTTGTTGATGCGCTTAACGATCTAGCCCGCAGGGTTGTTGAGCGGACAGTCGAAGATTGGTAAGTAAAAATGCTCTATTTGTTTATCGGCCAAGATCTTCCCGCCAAAGATGCAGCGTTAAAACGTATCAAAGAAGAGTCCCTCCCGCGTAAACTAGAAGATTTCAACCTAGATGTATTATATGCTGAGAAACTCACCCTTAAAGAGCTGCAGGAAAAGCTTTTAAGCATCCCGCTTAATTCTCATAAGAGGATAGTATTGATAAGAGATGCTCAGGGGCTTCAAAAGGCAATAGATGATTTCATTGCTATATGGGCAGCCAGGCAGGATAAGAATACTATTTTGATATTAGATATAGGACAGGAGAGGCAAAAGGCCGCATTTTTAAGAAGCGTAAGCAAACATGCGAAGGTAATACGCTTTAAAGAAGAAGCTATTCCTAGCGCTTTCAACTTAAGCCGCCAAATAGAAAACAGGCAGGCAGGAAAGGCCTTATTGATATTAAATCAGCTTATAAGGGAAGGGGAGCCTGCGGAAAGGATACTCGGTGGACTAAGGTATTCTTTGGAGAATAATATGGTTAATCCGCGCGGCCTGCAAATAAGGCTGAGGCTGCTTTTAAATTGCGATATAGAAATAAAAACGGGCCGATTAAAGCCCGTTTTTGCCCTTGAAAAATTAGTGGTTAATTTATGCGCCCTTGCTTAAATGTTTCATCAGGCGGGATTTTCTTCTGTCTGCCGTAGCCGGGTGAATGGTTCTTTTTTTTGCTGCCTTATCCAATTGAGAAAAAACACTGGCCAGCATCTTTTTTGCTTCGTCCAGGTTTTTTGCGGTAACTAAGCCCTGGAATTTTTTGATAGTTTTCTTAAGGGTTTGCTTAATTTTTACATTTTGCAGGTGTTTTTTGCTATCGGAACGTGTTTTCTTGATCGAGGTTTTGCGTCTTGGCATATTTAAATCTCCTATTTTATAAATTTTAGTAATATTAACATAATAAGGCAGATATGTCAATAGATAAGGACCAATCCAACCTTGCAGTAGCAAAATCAGCCGGTATTATCGGTTTGGGTACTTTTGTTTCCCGCCTCCTGGGTTTTGTCCGCGACGTGATCATCGCAAGGCTTTTCGGGGTTTATCTTTATGCGCAGGTATTTGTTATAGCTTTTAAGATCCCTAATCTTTTCCGTGATTTTGTAGGCGAAGGGGCTACTAATGCCGCGTTTGTCCCTATATTCAGCGAATACAAGATTAAGCATTCAAAGGATGAATTTTGGGAGTTAGCCAATGTTATGCTCAACATCCTATTAGTAATCTTGATGTCTATAACCGTATTAGGCATAATCTTCTCTCCTTTTATCGTGCGCCTTATCGCCCCGGGCTTCTTGGCCACTGCGGAGAAGTTCGCTTTAACGGTTAAGCTTAACCGGATTATCTTTCCCTATATTTTATTAATTAGCCTGGCAGCATATGCCACGGCATTGCTAAATTCCTTGAGGCATTTTGCTGTTCCTGCGTTTGCGCCTTGCCTGCTAAACATTTCCATAATTATTTTTGCCCTTATTTTCGGGGAGGGGGTTAAGGGTTTGGCTTTAGGGGTTTTAACAGGAGGGGTTTTACAGTTAGTTGTACAAATCCCCGTGCTTTACAAGAAGGGATTCAGGTTCAAATTACCCAAGACCTTGAATCATCCTGGGGCAAGGGCTATCCGCAGGCTCATGCTGCCTAGAATTTTAAGTTCCTGTATTTATCAGGTTAATAATTTTGTCGATTCTATCTTCGGTTCCTTGTTTTGGATAGTGGGGGAGGGCGGGGTTGCGGTTTTGTATTTTTCTTATCGTTTGATCCAATTCCCGTTGGGAATTTTCAGTAATGCCATCTCCCAGGCAATACTTCCTACTCTCTCCCGGCAGGCAATAGCAGAGGATTCTAGCGCACTGAAACAAACTCTTTCTTTTGGGCTGCGCGCGGTATTCTTTGTTATGTTGCCGGCAGGGGTTTTTCTGATGGTCCTTGCCGGGCCATTGGTGAATTACCTTTTCTTCGGCGGTAAATTTGATGCTTATTCTGCCAGGCTTACCTCGGAAGCCCTCTTTTTTTACGGGATAGGCTTAAGCGCTTACGGCGCCAATAAGGTGCTGCAGTCGTATTTCTTTAGCATGAAAGATACCCTTACCCCGGCCAAGGTTTCGGCTTTAGGTTTGGCTTTAAATATAGTATTAAATATTATATTGATGTTTCCGCTTAAAATAGCCGGTATTGCCCTGGCTACGTCAATATCCGGAGTAATTACCTTCTGTGTTTTGTTTCTGCTGGCCCTGAGAAAGGCCGGTGATTTTGGGGTTGGAGAGATTAAGCTTTCTTTCCTGAGGATTCTTGCCTCAAGCCTAGGTATGGGTGCGGTATGCTATTTTTCTTGCGGTATTATTACGAATAAATTCTTAAGCCTGATATTTATTTTAATAGCAGCTTTATTTTCTTACGTCTTTTTTTGTTTTATTTTTAGAGTTAAGGAGTTGCGGCAGGTCTGGGGCTTAGTGAAGAGAAAATGAATAATATCTTAAAAGAAAAAGCAGCCACTGCTTCTGATTCTTCCGGGGTATATTTAATGAAAGATGCATCCGGCAAGGTTATTTATATCGGTAAGGCAAAGTCTTTAAGAAAACGTCTAAAGAGCTATTTTCATGACGACCTTTCCCCCAAGACCCGGGCGCTTATTTTGAACGCCTGTGATATAGATTACAGGCTTTGCCCCAATGAAAGTATGGCGCTTATTCTGGAGTCAAGTCTGGTGCATAAATATAAGCCAAAATACAATGTCTCCCTGCGTGATGATAAAAGTTTTCCGATGGTAAAGATTACCAACGAGGAGTTTCCCGCTGTTTGCATTACAAGGAAGAAGGAGGCAGATGGGGCGCGTTATTTCGGCCCCTATACAAACGCCGGGCTGTTAAAAAAAGCGATGAAGACCATCCGCAGGTATTTCCCGTATCTGGTTATTAAGCAGCCGCTCAATGAGGCGCGTATCGATCAGTTTATCGGGCTTTCTCCAGAGAAAGATTTTGACAAGAAGGCATATGCCAAGAGGATAAAGGATATATCATTGATTCTTGAAGGCAAGAGCGACAGCTTGGTAAAAAGGCTGCTTAAGGATATGTCCGTAAAATCAAGGCATATGGATTTCGAGGGGGCGGGTAAGATACGCGATCAGATTATTTCTTTAGGTGCGCTTGCCCAGGGTTCTTTGAACCCCGGTTGTAATTTAGGGTTGGAGGAATTGAGAAAGGCCTTTAAATTGAAGAAGGCCCCCGGTAGAATAGAGGCATTTGATATATCTGATATATCAGGAAAAGAGGCTTGCGGGTCAATGGTAAGTTTCTATAACGGCCAGCCGGACAAGGATAATTACCGCAGGTTTCGTATTAAGTCTGTAGAGGGGATTGATGATTACGGCATGTTAAGGGAAGTAGTAAAAAGAAGGTACTGCCGCCTGCTGGGAGATAATTTAATGTTACCGGATTTGATTATTATAGATGGAGGCAGGGGGCATTTATTATCTGCAGAAAGAGAGCTGGATATTTTGAAGATAGATGTGCCGCTTATAAGTATAGCTAAAAAAGAAGAGAATATATATATCCGGGGCAAGAAGAATCCTATTCGATTAAGCGAGTATAATTTCGGTTTAAATTTGATACGTAGGATTCGCGATGAGGCGCATCGCTTTGCTTTAGCATACCACCATCTTTTAAGGAGAAAGAAGGTAATCGGCAGATGACTTCTTTTGCGGGCAGGGTTTATAAGGCAGTAATGAGCATACCCTTAGGCCAGGTGCGTACATATAAGTGGGTGGCAAGAAAAGCCGGTTCTTCTTCTGCCTACAGGGCGGTAGGGACTGCGCTAAAGAAGAACCCTTTGCCTTTAGTGATCCCCTGCCATCGTGTGGTTAAGAGTAATAACGTTTTGGGTGGGTATATTTTCGGTAAAGATTTTAAAAAACGCCTTCTTGATTTGGAAAAGGAAATCGCCCTATGCTTAACGAGCAAAGAATAAGGGGGATATTATTTTATTTAAGCGTCAGCATATTTTTCCTGGGCATTCCCTTTATACTTTCCCATGCCTTAGGTTATAAGTTTAATCCGCGCACCCTGAAATTTACCCAAACCGGGCTGATTAGTATTAAGACCCAGCCCCAGGGAGCGCATATATATCTTGATTCTAGATTGCTTAATGAGAAGTCCCCTTCGACCCTTAGTGAGCTTCTTCCCGGTTCTTATAATATAAGGCTGGAATTGGAGAACTATTATCCTTGGGGCATGCAGGTAGATGTCCACCCGCGTAGAATTACGCGTATTGAAAAGGTGATACTTTTTCCCAAGCGTTTAAATATAAAACAGCTGAATAAAGATAGCGTTTCATATTTTTATATTGATCAGGGGAAAAAGAGTATTTATTATTTTAACCGGCAGGATAGTATTCTCTATGAGTCTGACCTGGAAGGGGAAAAGTTTAAAGAGTTAAGTATTTTACCCAAGGCCTTTAAGGGCATGCCTAAGGGGCTGAAGCTTTCCGAAGATAAAGAGAAGATCCTGCTTTTTAATAACCATCAAATCTGCATCCTGTATTTAAGCCCGAAAGGAAGCTTATTGTACGGCCAAAACCCGCTTATTCTGGATTACCCTAGGCAGCAGATTATTCAGGTATTTTGGCATTCGGATAGTTATCATTTGATTTTGGTTACCGATAGGAATATCTCGGTTCTGGAGACAAATGCCTTGCCAAATGAGGTAAGTTTGGTCAACTTAAATAGTTTTCCCTCGGGGTTATTTTATGAAGTGGATAGGGATAGCCTTTATTTTTCAGATTATCAGATGGGTGATGACGGAGCAGTTTATGAGAACGTCTACAAACTTGAATTTAGCGAAAAGGCATCTATTATCAACAATGTAGTTAAATTAAGGCAGAATGAAAGAGAATAGTTTAAGGCAGAGAGTTTTTGAGATAATCCCGGGCTTTCTATCTTGGAGTATAATCTCGATATTAGTCCTCTTGGCCTTTGTTAACCCGGTGGCCTGTGCGGTTATAATCCTTGTTTTTGATTTTTATTGGATTATTCGCACCGTTTACCTTACCACGCTTTTAGTTATGGCACACCATAGGCTCTACAGGGAGAGGTCTAAGGATTGGCTTAAGGCCTGTCCTAAGAATAATTTCTACCATCTTATTATTTTTCCGGTTTACAAAGAAGGCCTGGATATTTTAAGGCCTTCTTTGGAGGCGATTAATAAATGCCATTATCCCAAAGATAAGATTATTGTGGCAGTTGCCTTTGAAGAGCGTAACCCTGATGCGCGTAATAACGCCAGGGTGCTTGAGTCTGAATTTAGAGATTCTTTTCACATCTATTTATCTACTTTTCATCCTGCCGGCATAGTAGGGGAAAAGCCTACCAAGGGGGCAAATGCTACTTGGGCAGCTAAAGAGGCAAAGGTTGTTTTGAATAAAGCCGGTATCAGGGATGAAGATATTATCCTCTCATGTTTTGATGCGGATACGTGCGTAAATAAGGAGTATTTCGGATGCCTTACCTATCATTTTGCCAAGTCCCCTAAGCCTCACCAGTCTAGTTATCAGCCGATGCCGGTATATAATAATAATATCTGGCAGGCTCCTTCTTTTGCCCGCCTGGTAGAGATCAGCTCTTCATTTTGTCAAATGATTGAGGGGATGCGCCTAGAGAAATTTGTTACTTTCTCCAGCCATAGCATGAGCTTTAAGACCCTGGTAGATATAGGTTATTGGCCGGTAGATATGGTTTCCGATGACTCGGTTATTTACTGGAAGGCGTTTCTTTTCTACAAAGGAGATTACCGGGTCATACCCCTTTATCTTACGGTCTCTATGGATATAGCCTATTCCAGCAGCTTTATTAAAACTATTAAAATGCAATATAAGCAGAAACGAAGATGGGCCTGGGGGGTGGAGAACTTCCCGTTTTTAATGAACGGATTTTTGAATGACCGGGATATCCCTTTGGTAAAGAAGGTAAGGAGGGGCTTCCATCTTTTAGAGACCCATGTTACCTGGGCGGTTTGGGCTGTCATACTATTGTTTATCGGTCCGCTACCGGTTATATTCGGCGGGGCATTTTTTAACCAGATGGCGATAGGGTATAACCTTTCTAAGATAACCGGGCTGCTTCTTAATTTTACCCTTTTTACCAGTTTAGTCTGGATAGTTTTAAGCCGTTTGATATTGCCTCCCCGGCCTAAGGAGGTGAGCTGGTTTAAGAATGTCATAATGACTATGGAATGGTTTTTGGTGCCTTTTATAATATTGATTCTGGGATCTACTCCTGCTTTAGATGCCCAAACTCATTTAGCGCTGGGCAAGTATATGGAATTTAATCCTACTCCCAAATCCAAGAAAATGGTATAATATTTTATGAACGGAGGAAAAATGGATATAAAAGACCTGCTAAAAGAGATGATTGAAAGGGGCGCCTCGGATTTGTTTTATCGCGCCGGAGGCAGTCCTCGTATGAGAATAGACGGTAGGCTGGTAACCGCAGAAGAGGTGGTGCTTACCGTTGAGGATGTGGTAAAGGCTACCGAAGACTTGACCAATCTTAAGCAGAGAGAGTATTTTAAGAGCAATTTAGATATTGACTTCAGTATTTATATCAAGGAGCTAGATTATAGGTTTCGGGCTAGCATATTTATGCAGCGCAATTGGCCATCCTTGGTTATAAGAAGGGTGAATAATGTTACCAAGACTTTTAGCGACTTAAATTTGCCTTCAGAGATATTAGAGAAACTCTCTATGGAGAGAGGGGGGTTGGTGCTTCTTACCGGAAGCATGGGTAGCGGAAAGTCTACCACTATCTCCAGTATGATCGAGTATATTAATTTAAACAGCAAAAAACATATCTTAACCATTGAAGACCCGATAGAGTTTGTTTT
>Ga0172381_10007178_pt1 | contig 11063 bp, 9 predicted proteins | sample Leawel6488metaG_FD_119754 | JGI IMG/M metagenome (GOLD analysis project Ga0172381, IMG submission 119754) | Leachate microbial communities from a municipal landfill in Southern Ontario, Canada - Leachate well 64-88 metaG | ecosystem: Engineered > Solid waste > Landfill > Unclassified | place... | reverse complement strand
GGGTCTGGCTGACAAATGCGAGGTTCAACTCGCATATGCTATTGGGAAACCTGAACCTCTTTCTGTTTATGTAAATACTTTCGAAACTGGTAAGATTTCTGATGAAGAGATAGCCAAGAAAATTGAGCAGAATTTTGATCTTCGTCCCGGTATGATCATAAAAAACCTTAAACTTCGGAGACCGCTTTATCGTCAATGCGCTGCTTATGGACATTTCGGTCGGCCTGAGCTTGATTTGCCTTGGGAAAACCCTAAGAAAATCAAATAGCCCTCTTTTAATTATTAGGAATTAAATTTACCATGGACTTAGTTATTATCGGTACAATCGGTCTAGATGACATAAAAACACCTTTTGGGGACGTCAAATCTGCTCTTGGTGGAAGCGGCGTATATGCAGCTTGTGCTTCCTCGTTTTTCAATGCACCTGGGTTAATCTCTGTTGCCGGTAACGATATTCCAGAGGAATATTTGAATTTGCTTAAGAAGAGAGAAATTGATCTTTGTGGGATCACAAAATCCGGCAAGACATTTCGTTGGTCAGGTTTTTACGAGTTTGACATGAATGAAGCGAAAACACTCAAAACAGAGCTAAATTCGCTGGCGGATTTTAAGCCGCAGGTTCCAGAAAGTTATGAAGAAGCCAAGTTTCTATTTCTAGCCAATATAGATCCTGACCTTCAGCTAGAAGTATTGTCGAAGATGAAGAACAATCCATTTGTTGTTGCTGATACAATGAATTATTGGATAACAAGCAAAAAGGAATCTCTCCTTAAGGTTATTAAGAAGACCAATCTATTTGTGTTGAATGAAGGTGAAGCTAGACAACTATTTGATACAGCTAATTTGATAAAGGCCGGAAAGTCAGCCTTAGAGCTTGGACCAGAATATGTTGTGATTAAGAAGGGTGAGCATGGAGCTCTATTATTTTCTAAAGAAAAATATTTTTCAGCGCCAGGTTATCCTCTGGAGGAGGTTAAAGATCCAACCGGAGCAGGAGATAGTTTCGCTGGAGGGTTGATAGGCTATCTATCGCAAACTGGCGATTTATCGGAGAGCAATATTAGGAAAGCTATTATTTTTGGTAGTACAATTGCTTCTTTTTGCGCTGAGTCATTTAGTTTAAATTATTTAAATAATGTAAAAATTAGTGATGTAAAGGAACGCTATGACATTTTCAAAAAAATCAGAGAATTTTAAAGTAAAAGATATTTCTCTTGCCGAATGGGGCAGAAAAGAAATCATACTGGCGGAAAAAGAGATGCCGGGGCTTATGACTTTACGTGAGCGATATGGGAAGGAAAAACCGCTGAAAGGTACAAGAATCGCTGGCTGTCTTCATATGACGATTCAGACTGCTGTATTGATAGAAACCTTAATTAAACTAGGAGCAGAGGTTCGCTGGAGCAGCTGTAATATATTCTCTACACAAGATCATGCCGCCGCCGCTATTGCAAAAGCTGGTATTTCTGTTTTTGCATGGAAGGGTGAAACTGAAGAAGAGTACTGGTGGTGTGTGGAACAATCCCTTCTTTTTGATGGTGGTAAAGGCCCAAACTTGCTTTTAGATGACGGCGGGGATTTAACATTACTAGTAAATGATAAGCATCCAGAACTTTTGAAAGATATTATTGGAGTTTCAGAAGAGACAACCACTGGTGTTCATCGACTTTATCAAATGATGGAAAAGGGCACCTTAAAATTTCCGGCAATCAATGTAAACGATTCTGTCACTAAGTCAAAGTTCGATAATAAATATGGTTGCAGGGAAAGTTTAGCTGATGGTATAAAGCGAGCTACTGATATTATGATCGCCGGAAAAGTGGTTGTTATTGCTGGCTATGGCGATGTTGGAAAAGGCTGCGCTCAAAGCATGGATGGATTTGGAGCTAGGGTGTTAGTTACTGAAATTGATCCAATAAATGCATTGCAGGCCGCTATGGAAGGATACGAAGTTGTTACCATGGAGGAAGCATCTAAAATCGGTGATATTTTTGTTACCACAACTGGTTGTTGCGATGTAATTCGGGGCGAGCACATGGAAGCGATGAAGGATGGCGCCATCGTTTGTAATATCGGCCACTTCGACAGTGAGATTGATGTAAAATGGCTCGAGAGCCAAAAAAATATTTCAGAAGAAAACATTCAACCTCAAGTTGATAAATTTATTTGGAAGAATAGCGGCAAATGTTTAATCTTGCTTTCAAGAGGACGATTGGTAAATCTTGGCAATGCGCACGGTCATCCTAGTTTTGTAATGAGCTCATCTTTTACAAACCAATGTTTAGCCCAGATATCTTTATTCACTGAGTCGGGAAAATATGAAAAAGGTAAAGTCTACACTTTATCAAAAAAATTAGACGAAGAAGTTGCAAGATTACACTTGGAAAAACTTGGAGTTCATTTAACGAAGCTCACTAAGGAGCAATCAGACTACTTGGGAATCCCAGCAGAAGGACCTTATAAACCAGAGCACTATCGATATTAGAGCAAGATAAGAAATAGCGATCTATTTGTTTTCTTTAAGTATTTTGTAGGGGAAACGTATTAATCTCATTAAAAGTGTTGGTAATAACCCGTTGTGTTTAAGCCAATATAAATTTTGGCTTTGATAGTATATTCTTTTACGTTCGCTGTTTTTCTTCATACTTTTGCCTTCAAGGTGGATTATTCTTGCGGTATTTAATACAGCATTTTTGTATCCAAGATCAACTAATCTTTTACATAGATCATCGTCTTCTAAATACATAAAGAATTTTTCATCAAAGCCGCCGATTTTTGCAAAAAGGTCTTTCTTGATCATTAAAGCGGCGCCAGTAACTATATCGGTATAGAAAAATTCTTTTGCAAGGTCAATTTTTTGGTAGTTGTAGTGCCGAAAAGTAACAGATAATAAAGATTGAAATTTGCCGAAAAAATTCTTTTGTAAAGTTTTTTTGTCTGGCCCCAAAAGGCAAGTTAGGGCTCCTATTTCTTTATGGTTTTTAATAAAGGAAAGCATTTTCTGAATTGAATCATCGAAAATCAAAGTATCTGGATTAAGAAGCAGTAGGTATTCCCCATTAGCTTTACTTGATCCTAAATTATTGCCCGAGCCAAAACCTTTATTAGAATTAGTATGGAGTAAGCTATGGGGAATGGGCGATAAAATATCATCCACTTGTGAACTATCAATTTTCAGCTTCTGATCCTGATTGTTGTCGACCAAAATGATTTCATAAGACAAACCAGTAACATTTTCCTTAATACTTTTTAGGCAATCAAACGTAAGACTTTTTGATTTATAGTCAACAATAATTATGGATAAATCAAGCTTTTTTATGGTCATTTTATAACCTCATTGAGTTCTGCAAAGGTTGCTGTCCTTGATCGCTGAATCTTTTTTCTTTTTGCTGCCATCAAGGGAAATTGCTTAATGCCATTTGTAATCGCCCAAAGATATTCTTTTATAAACATGTGTCTCACGGCAGCTATAATAAATCTAATTTCAGATAGAAGTATTATTGGGGAGTTAATTAATAATTTATGCCCGGGAAAGTTTTTATGCATCAAATGCCAGCGATTTCTAGTAATATATTTAAAGATGAATCCAGAATTTTTACCCGATGTGGCAGAGCCAATATGGTAGACTATCGCATTTGGGACATATAAACATTTAAAACCAAGAAGTTGAGCTCTCATATCATAATCAACATCTTCTAGGTACATGAAGAAATCCTCATCAAATAATCCTACTTTCTCTATCAATTCCTTCTTATAAACGGCTGCGCCAGCAGTGACGCCAAAAACGAATTTTCCAGTTGAGAAAACTGAGCCGTCCTTCTTGCCCTTACTGATTCCGTATGAACGCCCAGACCAAGAAAGTCCATCTCCGCAAGAGTCAATTGTATTCCTATTATTGAACTCAAGAATTTTAGAGGCAAAAAAACTAGCTTTATTATTTTCGCTAGATGCTTTAAGGATTTCGCTTAACCATTCTTTATCGATTTCTGTGTCATTATTCAAAAGTGCGATGAGCTTTCCTTTTGCCACTTTCATACCAGCATTTACAGCTGCGGCAAATCCTAGATTTTTTTTAAGGCTTACAATATTAACTTTGGGATAATTTGTCTTAGTGAAGTCAATTGAGCCATCGGTTGATCCATTGTCTACCAATATGATTTCAAAATTCTGAAAGCTTTGCTGTTTTATCGAATCAAAACAAGTCTTTAAAAATCTTTCTCCGTTCCAGTTTGGTATTATAATAGAAAAGGTTTTTGTTTCCATGGGAAAATTATTTCGACCACTTCTTTTTAAGAGAGTTTAAGTAACTGTCAACCTTGTCTTTGGGAATTGCATTAAAGAAATATGAGCAGAGCAGATAAAACAAAGAAATTATTAAGATATTTGCAAGAAAATAGACACCTGATTCTTTAATAAAGAAACCGAGCAAACTAGCCAAAGCAGCTATAAAAAATAATTTAAAAATTCTTAGCAAGTCTAATCGAACATCAACTACTCTTTTTGTTATAGTGTATGAGATCGTAATCAAAACCATTTCTGATATTAAAGTGGCATAGGCAGCCCCAATATAAGAATATCTGGGAATTAGAAAAATATTCAAAGCTATATTGAATAGAAGGATAAAAATCGAGGTTTTGACCAGGGTCTTTCTCATGTCTCTTGCGATAAGCACCTCACCGAAGATTCCTCCTACATAAATAAGGATTGAAGCCAGTCCAAGTATTATTAATGCGTTAGAACCTCCCAAAAACTCTTTATTGCTTAGAAAGAGAATGATTTCTTTTGGAAAAGTAACGCAAATTATAGCAATCACTAAGGCCATAAATAAAAGGAAAACAATGGCTTGGGAAAGAGCTCGCTCTGCTTTTTCTTTATTTTTTTCTATTGAAATAGAGAACAGCGGCTTTAGTGAGCTCGATAGGAATGAGCCGGCAAAGAGAGTGGTTTCTAAAACTCTATAAGAAACAGCGTAGATTCCAACATCGACAGCTCCTTTATAAAAGAAAAGAATCAAAGTATCGATCTTAAAGTAAATGTTGTTTACAATGAACACTGCCCCTAGCGGTAAAGCCATTTTTACGATTGGATCTATCACATCTCGATCGTATCTAATCTGAAATGGCAACTCCTTTTTTGATAAATATACTTTAATTAAGAAATTCAAGACAGCAGCAAAGGATATTGTGAAGATGATGGCATAGTAGCCAAGATGGTTTGCAATTATAATAAACATCAATATTACAGTGATGAATTTAGAAATAAGTTCAGCCCATACTACTTTTTGCATCTCCAATTTATATTGGAAAAGCATATCGTACACGCTTCCAGCTAAGTTAAAGATAGGAAAAAGGGCAGCGATAGCAATACCGTATTTTATTTCGTTAGGATAATGAGTAAAAAGACCAACTAAAACTGCCAAAAGAGTTATAGCTATAGCGCTAATAAATCTAATGGCAAAAATATTCGAGAGCAACTTTTTCTTTTGACTTGGATCTTTTGAAACCTCTCTAACTGCGACTGAGAATAATCCAAAATCGGCGATGACGATGGCGAAGCTAAAATAAGTAATAATTGTATTATAAAAACCAGTTCCTTCGGGTCCAAGATAATTAGTTACAAGTTTAATTGAAATTAAAGAAAGAGCTAATACGAAGACTCGTCCAATAATTTGGACGACAGTATTTGATGCAATCTTATTGCTTTCATTTTCCATAGTGAAATTTTTTTCTAAAGCCTGCTAAATAAAAACAGTACGATAGTTTTATGAAGTCCAGCCAAGAATGGTTTTTTATTGGCAAACTATTATCTTCTAAAGTGTTTCTAATATTCTCTACAATTGAATCCCAATAGAACTCTTTTTTAGCTGTTCTAATATTATTTTTTATCAATTCTCTTTCTTTATCATTATCAATAATTTCGAGAATGGATTTTTTTATTTCTTTCACATTTTTGTAGGCGACTACCTTGCCAAGATTCTCCTTTATGATTAAATCTGCCATCGAATCACCCTCAGTGGCAATTATTGGAAGTTCTGCCCATAGGTAATCCAAAATCCTCGTCCTAAATGAGAATCTTGTTTCCAAGTTATCTAAGTGTGTTGAGATTCCAATGGACGAATTTAGGAGATAGCCAGCTCTTTCTTCATATGGTGTCCAGCCAAAATTAAAAAAGATATATTTATCTAGCAAATCTTTTTCTTTGCAGTAACTGAGCACTTCCTCTACAATTTTCATTTTATCAATTTTGGGATTCGGATGCTTTACTCCCAGGAAAACCATTTTCACATCTTGTCTTTCCTTTGAAATTTCTTCAACCGCTTTTATTGCGGATATAGGATCAAACCAATTCCAAATTCCGCCTCCCCAAAAAATTACTTTATCATCTCTGTTTATTTGCGGGAAAATTTCAGTGATAATATTTTTGTTAGTTACTTCTGGTTTTGTGTTTGATAAACCGAAAGGGGCAGTAATTAATAACTTCTTTAAGTCAGGTGATTGATGATATACTTCTGGTTGCAAAATCCTTTGCCCTAGCATCATACCCACGTATAAGTCTTTCTGCCTTTCTGAAGAGCATAAGATCAAATCTGCTGCCCAGATTTGTAAAGATTGAGAATAGTAAATAAAGTCAGAAAGGTTTTTTTGTTGTTGCTTTGAGTCATACTTTGCTTGTTCTAAAACTTCTATGCTTTGGGGGTCATATAAATCTGCAATATATTTAATTTTTTTCTTTTTGATTTTACGAAGAGCTGTTGGTCTTAAGAACTGCGACATTACATAATCATGACCATCGACAAGTGACGCAATGCTAGAGCTTGAGTGCTTGGAATCATATTTCTTGATTTTAAACCCGATTGGCTTAAGATCACATTCGTCTGGGACGATTAATGTGACATCAAAAAAATTTGAAAATGACTTAGCAAATTCAAAATATCTTATTCCTGGTCCTGCCATCTGCTTTCCGATTTTATCACTCGAAATAAGCGCAATTGATTGTTTGTTTTTCATGAACAGAAAACTTACTTAATTATTTTTTAGCAGTAAACCTTTGAGCACTATTTTTTACTTATCGCTCGCAGTATTTTGTTATTTCTCAATCGTTTCTTATAAAAAATAATGCTAACAGTGGTGATAATAATAAGTATTAATAATATTAGTCCATAAAGTAGCATTTCTTTATTGATTTTGAAAGACTCTTTGGTATTCTCTGCCTTAACAACTGGAACATTAATATCATTATCGGTCAGGATATTAATACTTCCGCCCTTGGCCTGAGAGATCTCGAATGTAATTTCATCGCTTATTGGAGTTAAAACTTTTTCTTTTTGGCCTTGTACTGTTAGTTTATGAAAGCCAACTGCAATTGGAAAATCGATTAAAAGTCTCCAATTCCCAGATGAATCTGCTGCAGCGGTCAAAGTCCTACCTTCTGGCATTGTTGGTGCTGGTGTTATTGTAATGTTTGCAGTGAAACCAGGCTCGGTTTTCCCAGTAATTACAATTCCTGTTACTGTACCTTCTTTTATATTATTTACAAAATTTGAGTCCTTTTCTATTTTAATGTCACTTGGTTTGGCGAGAGAAGAATTAATTTTTGCATCAGGCTCTTTAATATTTATTCTAAAATGGGTTGTTCCTCCCCAACCATCAGGTTTATGCGCCCTAATATGGAAATAGTAAGTTCCCACTGCATTGTTTGGATATGCGGCCGAGGTATTGGCATCGGTAATTTTTGTTGTGGGTGTAGTTCCTTCAGCTTGGTCTAGGAGATAGGAGAATCCATCTACTCCGGAGTCTTTTGTCCAGGCAAGTTCAATTGTTGTTGTCTCATAAGCGGTAGCTTGATCAGCATGAGAAGGAGAAGATACTTTCACTGCTCCAGGCAGATCAGGTGCTTTTTCAATCGTAAAGCTAGCATTGCCTGTGCCTGTTCCTACAACGGACCCAGCATTTTTTAGCGATGCCCCAGAAACTGTCACTGCTCCACTACCAACGCTTGACCCTTTTAGCTTTATTGTAGCGATGGTAAATGAGGTTTTCTTATCACCTAAAAAAGCGCCGTTAAAGCTTCCGCCATTAGTCGGTCTATTGATCCAAGTGGCATCTCCTGCGGCAAAGGAGACTACTGAAACTGGTCCTGAAACGGAAATTGCTCCAGAAACTGTGTCAAAGGTTGCTCCACTGGCAGTAACATTAACAGTAAATGTCTGCCCAACGGTAACTTTTCCGCCGCCAGAAGCATAAATTCCACCTGCTGCCAGAGATTTTGTGGGCAGCATTGCAATACTAAACATCAAAGCGATCATTATTGCAGTTATTTTTTTCATGGATGTATCTCCTTGTTGTCATCCCGTACTTGATACGGGATCCAGTTACTATTGAATTATTTTAATTAAGGTTTCAGATGCAAGCCTGTTTGCCGGCAGGCAGGTCTGGGATGACGCTTTGCGTCACTTTCCCCATGCATCAGCTAATATAGATAAATCCGTGCTGTCGACTATCCCATCGCCATTGTAATCAGCACCTGTATTAGCGGAAACATTTTTACCCCATTGGTCGGCTAATATCGACAGGTCAGTGCTATCGATGGCATTGTCGCTATTTGCATCACCTGATTTTCTTGCTGGCGGAGCATCCGGTGCCGAGGGGGTATAGGTCGGATCGCCGAACCATCCGGAAAAAACATTGTAAAAATTTGTTTGAGCGTGGGGAGTGTAGTTATAAAGAACTCGTGTACCAGCGTTGTTACACGAAGAACCATTACAATAAGTATTTCCATATAAATTCGGATTAGCCAAGAATATATTGTAATTCTTTTGTAAAGAATACGCAGCATAAGCAATTTGCTGGCCAACACCGCCAAAGTCCAGAGTTCTGTTCTCATAAGTTAGATATGGCCCCCCCCCTAAATAACCAGGATCGCTACATTTAGAAGCATCTCCATTGAGGCAATCGGTCATTCTTTCGTCATACATGTAATATATGGGCCACGCGATTCTAACCGGGTGCTTGATTTTAAAATCATCTGCGGTATGGGAACTCGGGTCATGACCGGAAACGAGGGGGTCGCAGTTCATCGACATGGCGCTGCTTTCCTTTTCCAATATAGCCAAAAAAACTTGGGGGTTTATTTTATGTTCTTGACATTCCTTGTAGATTAAATCAGCAACCCTCTGATTACCAAATGAAGTAACCCCATTTGTCTGGGGCACATCAATAGTCCGACTTTCTACAATGCCGTCAATAGCAATTGGATAAGGAATTTTTTCAGTTGCACCAATAACATAATTATAGAGCCAGCTTGGGCCATTACCTCCATAGTCTCTGAAGAAATTATTAATGTCTTCTGCGCTCATCGTATCAGTTTTGGTAAACGTGTAATCAGAAATAACGTATGAATCGCTATATGCAGCAAATGATTTTTCGTTGAAAGTAAAAATAGTCAGTAATAAACCGATTAGGAAACAAGCAGATAGCTTTTTACAATTAATTTCGGCCATCATTTGTTTGGTTATTATAAGTTTTTTTCTGCAGACTGTCCAACCGGCTTAAGAGCAACTGGTCGTTCGGATTAATCTTTAAACCCTCTTTTACTGTGCTTATTGCATCATCTTTTTTTCCTAAATTGTTTTCAGCTGCTGACTTTATTTTATAATAGTCAATGTTTTTAGGATCAAGTTCAATCGCTTTTGATAGGTTTGAAATAGATGAGTTGTAATCTTTTTTAATAAAGTCACTGACCCCACTCTGATAGTAATCGTTTGCAGTTAATATTTTTTCTTGAGTGCTTGTGTTATCAGACTTATTTACAGTTACTTGTTCCTCATTATTGCTGGAACTTGGCGCCAGAACTTTACTCTTACGAATCAAGAAGACATAATCGCAGATTATTAATATAATTAATAACACAGCGATAATAACGTAGATAAATTTTTTATATCTGCGATTTTTTTTATTTACCTTCGCTTGTTTTTCTGCTTCTTTTTCCATAACAAAATACGTTTAAATATTAACTATAGTATAGCATATGTTTTCTCACTTTTAAAAATTTTCACTGGAAGTGTAAATATGCTAAAATTAACTTGAATTAACATTCTGCAAAGGCAATAAATGCAACCTACCGAAAAGCAAACTTATATCAATAAAGTTGTTTTAACGCTGTTTTTTTTAATTCTCATTACGATTGCGTTGGGAAAAATTTTCACTTTTGAATACAGCGGTTTTACGGTTAAACCGGTTTATTTTGCTGCAATCGCTCTCATATCATATTTTGGCTACCTAGCTTTATTCAAAAAAATAAAAGTTAAACTAGATCTCATGGAAGCGGCATTGTATGTATTTGTTTTCTTGTCTTTTATTTCAATTGGATGGTCTATTGCGCCGACAAATACTTTTATATATAGCATGATGATTTTTTTTATGGCGCTTACCTTCTCGGCTACAAGAAGATTGGCAAACGTAAAATTTTTCGAGATTTATTTTAATACCTTTATAGTCTTAGGCGTATTTACCGCTTTATTTGGTTTGTGGCAGTTCTTTGCGGATACTTATGGCTACTCTGAAAAGTATACTTTATTAACTTCAATCTATACTAAGAGTGTTTTTGGTTTTCCGCGTGTTCAGTCGACATTTTTCGAGCCTGGTTTTTATGCTAATTTCTTAATGATCCCGATATTTTTAAATATCTATCAGCTTTTGCGTAGTAAAAAGAATATTTACTACGCATCATTCTTTATTACGATGATCGCTTTCTTTCTCACTCTCTCTAGGGGAGGATATTATTCACTTGCTTTTGCGCTTGTTGTTTTCGCGATTGCGGTTATTTTAAAGTTCAGAAAATATGCCCTAAAGATGATAATTATCTTTACATTATCGGCCCTCGCACTCTTTGCGGTTTCAAAAATTATTTACTATACTTCCGGCACACAGGGATTTTTCAATTACAAAACTCAGACAGGCAGAATCGATGATTTTGTAGAGTACAAGGGAGAAGAGAGTGAAGTTGGGGTAACTAGAAGTTACACGATTAAAGTGGCGCTGGATAGTTGGAAAAAGAGGCCGTTT
>Ga0172381_10007176_pt1 | contig 11065 bp, 6 predicted proteins | sample Leawel6488metaG_FD_119754 | JGI IMG/M metagenome (GOLD analysis project Ga0172381, IMG submission 119754) | Leachate microbial communities from a municipal landfill in Southern Ontario, Canada - Leachate well 64-88 metaG | ecosystem: Engineered > Solid waste > Landfill > Unclassified | place... | reverse complement strand
TACCCGTCTATATTGAGGATGACAGTTCGACATGGAGCCCCCTCGGCTACTGGGTCGACCAATCGCGAGAAACAAACGACTACAATCCTCTTGAGACCGGATATTTGCGCCGCACTTTTGGCTTTCCTTCATATGTCGGCGATAACCGCGTTTCCAGCGCCGGAAGCGAGGCGATGACAACGATTTCTTCTGTCTTGGGATCAAGCTATGCCGGAATTGATAAACAGAACCAGATCTTTGACGGCGTCGAACGCGACTTTGTCGAAATGACATTTGCCAGCTATGATACCGGCAGCAAGCTAGTTCACAATGTCGGCTTACAGGGACAGAGTTTTTGCTACGATATCTTTCCCCAGATTATGTTCGCACGACTTTACGATATGTATCCTGATACGCCATTTATGCGTGAGATTATCCTCAATGGCGCGGATCAGTGGCTTGAGGCTTTGCCATATTTTGTCTTGGATGACGGAATATCATATGAATTCGTCGGCTTTAATGTCGTTTTAAAATCGCCGACCTTATTGGGCGATCATATCGAACCTCCTAATGGCGGGTTGGCCTTTTTGTTTTATTCGGCTTATCAGATGACAAAGAATGCGAAGTACCTCGATGGAGCCAAGCGGGTTCTTGATTACTTGCAGACTTATCAAAAGAATCCGAATTATGAAGCGTTAACCGATTATGCCCCGCTTGTTGCGGCGATTTTAAACCGCGATCATGGCACGAATTACGATGTCGGAAAATTTCTTGATTTTGTCTTTGATGGCGATTCGGCTTTTCGGCCGGGATGGTCGGTTCTCGAGGGCAGTTTTGGTAATTATGCGGTCGACGGACTCGTCGGCCAAGGTGGCGACTATGCTTTCTTGATGAACTCTTTGCACTTAGCGACGGTTTTGGCCCCGCTGGTCAAATACGACTCTCGCTATGCCGCAACGATTGGAAAATATATGCTGAATTTAGCGAATAATGCCCGGTCCTTCTTTCCTCAAAGTCTCTCGTTAAGCCATCAATCGATGGATCATTATTTGCCATTCGACCTTCGAGGATCGCTGGCTTATGAGGGTTTTCGCAATAGCTACAATTCAGTTAATGGCTATGCCATGGGCGATGCTACGACAATGTTCGGCCAGCCTTGCGATCTCAGCATCTATAGTTCGGCCTTTATCGGCGGCATGGCGGCATTGGTCGACAAAACCAATGTTGACGGAATTCTAAAAATCAATCTGAACAGCACCGATAGTTTCGGCGATAATCTGTATCCGAGTTATCTGTTCTACAATCCATATGGCCTTGACCGATCAATCTCGTTTGATAGCGGCTCGAAAAAAGTAAGCATTTTTGATTCTGTCACCAACGCCATCGTCGCTTCAAACGTCTCCGGATTCGTCAACCTTCGCATTCCCGCTAAAAGCGCCAAAGTTATTCGCATCCTGCCAAGCGATCGCGTTCCGGTTATTCCGGCTGACGGCAACTTTATCATTCTCAACGGACGGATTCTTTCGCGTTATCAGGCGGCGGTCAACTTTGTTGATTTATCAACAAGAGCTGAATTGACTTCCTCAAGCGTCATCGCTCTTGAAACTTTAGCTCCGAACAATGATGAGATCATAAATATGAAGATTTCGTTTGGTGATATCGTGACCTACGAGGGCGAACCAGTCAGCGAATTCAGCTATCAGAAAAGCATGTTGCCGGATACAGACTATACCGTAAAAGTCGAGATACTGACGCGCAATGGATTAAGCGATTATGTCACCAAACGCGTCGTCTGCCGATAGAGGAGCAAGACGTGAAAAGAAAAACAATATTTAATCTTATGATGCTCTTAGTTTTGGTCTCATCATGCGGACCAAGCGACACGACCACGAGTGGTGATTTTCCCTTGTGGAACGGCGAAAGCGTCATCTACAGCGCCCAAAATATCGCTAAATTCGGCAGCGCCACGCCATCGGGAGTCGCCAATTATGATGCGGATAAAGATGCCGCCGTTATCTGGAATACCGACGCCAGCCTCGATAATTACGGCGGTGTTCAAACGCCGATGCTGTCACTTGATTTTTCAAAGGCCGTCATCTTTGAAATGGATGTCGTCAGCTGCTACTCGCAATATGTCATCAAATTAGCGGTCGAGGGTGTCAATGAAACTTTTTATGTTCTCGCCGACGATGGCACGGCAGGTCTTATCTCCGTCAATGTCGTCGACTCGATGCTCTCCGAAAAATTTGCGACACGGCGCACCTCGCCCGATCCCGGCTATGAAAACGGCTGGTGGTATAACAACACGACCAAAAAATGCAGTTTTCATGTTTTAGCCAAAGGCCCAGACGGCGAAAGGCAAACCGCCGAATTGGTCCTTAATCACCTCGCCGTTTATAACAATATGGCCGCCGTCACGGGTGTGGAAGTTTCCGGAGACGGAATATCGCAGGGTGTCATTGCAAAATTAAAAGGCAGTCAAAGCGTTACCTTAAGCGCTTCTGTTCTACCTTTATCGATTGAAGATCAAGCGATTATCTGGTCGTCTGAAAACAGTGAGTTAGCCAGCATTTCCGAGTCGGGTATCCTCTCATTTGTTGGCGTTGGAAGAACTCATGTGACAGCCAAATCGAAAGTCGATCAGAGCAAATATAAGAAAATCCTCGTCGATGTCCTGAGCGGTTTTGAAAACGCCGATAATCTCAAAATGGAATTAGCAACTTTAACCTATGGAGGATCAGACTCCGACATCGCTCAATTCAATGACTTGTTCGCAACTACATGGGGAAGCAATATCCTTCAAGCCACGAACGCGGAATCATTGCTTGCGGTGGACGATCATCTCAATCAGGAAACGCGCGTTTTCGAAAATCTCTATCAAAGCGGTTCGAGCTCCTATCTCGTGCCATGGAATTACGTCTCAGTTGCGACGTTAATCGCCATGGTGCCCGTCGTCTTGCTCTTCGCCTTTTTACAAAAACAGTTTATGCAGAGTGTGGCCGGTACTGGCATCAAGGGGTAAACACATGAGTCAAATTAACCTTCAAAAATTGATTGACGAACACCGTCAAAAACCTGGCGTCATCATGACCAAACGCCTTCGCTTTCACGGCTTTCCGGGATTTGATATCTATAACATTTCACATGCTTTTACCTTTAAAGGTAAAACGTATATCGCCGGTCGCGTAGAAAAGCGCGATAGCGAAATCTCGACGAGCGTCATATTTGAACAAATTGGTCCATATGATTATCAAATGACAAAGTGGCAGATAAGCAACCTTCAGGATCCGTTTGTCGAACTTATCGATGGGCAGGTTCTCCTGGGCGGTACGGAAATTTACCCCGATGAAAAAGGCCTCATCACCTCGTGGCGAACCGTCTTCTATCACGGACCCGATTTTGATCACCTGCGCAAAATTATCCTCGCTCCCGTAAAGATGAAAGACGTGCGCATCGCCAAAGGCCGGCAATATTATGTGATGAGCCGTCCGCAGGGCGGAGTTGCCGCCTATGGCAAAATCGGTTTTCAAGCCGCGGACAGACTAGAAGACATAACGACCGAATTCATCGAAAAATCACCGCTTATCAAAGATTTATTTGACGATAAAGTATGGGGCGGCGCCAATCAGATTCTCATCTTGAGAAATGGCTTGCTGGGTGTCTTGGGACATGTCGCTATCATGAGCGAAGGGAATGTAAGGCATTACTATGGTATGACATTTGCTTTTGATCCGGCTACCGGTAAGCGGACGGAGATGAAAATTATCGCCGAAAAGCGAGATTTTGGGGTAAGCGAATACAAGCGTGAGGATTTAATTGATGTCATCTTTGTCGGCGGTATTGTTCGTCACAACGACAAAACCGCCAGTCTCTACACCGGTCTTTCGGACGCCGAAGGCCATGTCGCCCTGATTGAAGATCCTTTTTTGGAATACGAAAAACTCGAAGGAATATACGAATGATGAAAAAGAATTGGCCGGCCTTGTTTGCCTTTCTCGCACTTCTAACTTCTTTTGGTGCGGGCTGCAGCGACGAGCCGTCCATTTTAAGCATCAATCCCGATAATCAGCAATATCAAGGATCTGCCGATATCATCGGTTATGATATTGGTACCTCAACAAGTTTAATCATAATTGTCGTGACTGCCGCCATGGTCATTTCGGCCGGAGCTTTCTTAATCGTTTCTCGCCGCCGCAAAGAGACGATGTAATGACGCGTTAATCAAACCCATCAACAAGCCGCTTAAGTGCGGCTTTTTAATATATGAAAAAGCACTCGACTGAGTGCTTACTTTGCGACTGGAGCAGGCGACGGGAATCGAACCCGCGTAATTAGCTTGGAAGGCTAATGTTCTACCATTGAACTACGCCTGCAAAAAAGAAAATGGCTAACTAGCAATGGCGCTTTCACGCGAATGATATATTAGCACATTTACTTTCTTGATTAAAGAGAGAATTGTCTCGTTAGCCGATGAAGCGGATTAAGGCCGCTTTCGGAACGAAACCGACCTGTTTGCGGGCGATTTGACCGTTTTCAAAAAGGATCATCGTCGGAATGCTGAAGATGCTGTATTGGCCGGCGATCGCTTCCTGCTGATCGACGTTGACTTTGGCGATCGTAACGGCATCGCCCAGTTCTTTGCTCACCTCTTCGAGGACGGGTCCGAGCATCTTGCACGGTCCGCACCAGTCGGCGTAGAAATCGACGAGGACTTTCTTTTCTTTTAAGACTTCATCAAACTGCTGTTGGTTTTCAATGTGTTTTAACATAATTTATCAATTCCTTTCGTGAATTTGTTATATACCAAATATTAAGGCAAAAATGACGGCAATTAAAGCAATATGCGCCGGAAAGAAGGCATAGCTTGCATAGCGAAACCATTTTTTGTCGTATCCGCGCTTGCCGTTATAAAGAATGATGATTAACCCGGCTATAAGCGACCATGTCTGGATATCGGCATAGTATAAATCTAAAGAAGGTGATAAATATGTCAAAAACCAGATTAAGACATTGAGGAAGAAGAGGGCGATGGCCATGATGATGTTGACGAGACTTCGGTATTGGGGAACCTTGAGCAGTTCTTTGGTCTCGACGACATATTCATCTTTGCTGTTCGCGCTGAACATCACCTTTTTGCCGAGATCATAGGCATAGTAAAACGCTAGGCTCATCAGGAAGCCAAAGAGCGAATAGCCCATCCTTAGGTAAGCCGGGAACCAGAAGATCACCAGATTTAGCGAACTCCTCTCCAATATGTCGACGGTCGTCGAAAGGATGACGAACGCAAGCGGCAGAAGAGCGAGGTATTTCTTCCAATTCCGCTTGGTTAATAAGTAGATGAATGTTCCGCTGATGACTAAGTCGATGAAAGGATTGACGCCGACATCGGGATCGATAAAGTAGTAGAGGACAATCTGAACAGCTAAAACTAAGCTGAGCAAGAGGCCAAGCCTCAACAAGTAACGGCCAACGCTCTTGGAATGGATTAAGCCTTCGACGAGCAGGAGGATAAATAAAGGAAAAGAGAGGCGGCCGATACAACGGAAGATAAAGCCGACGATATACAAGGCATCGCTTTGCGATGTGACATGTTGCCACATGAAGACGCCGATATGGTCGAGAGCCATCGTCGCAAAGGCGATGATCTTTATCCAGAAGCTCGACAACTTCTGGGCTTTTTCTAATTTGGAATCCATGGGTTCTCCTAGCCTTGAAAGGCGGTCAGCAAGAAGCTGATCAGGTTGTTCGTGATATGGGCATAGGTCGAGACGGCGAATCCTTCTTTTTCATATGCGATTGTAAGGATTGTGCCGGCGATAATGTAGGACGGAAGATTGATTAACTCGTTAACGATCGTCTCAGCGTTAAATGACACGTGGATAAGACCGAAGATAAGCATCGTCACGACATAGGCTAGGGGGCGGTTCAAGCGGTGGAGCAAAGAGAATAAACCCAGGCGGTAAGTCATTTCCTCGACGAGCGGACCGAGAATGACAAAAGCGACAAACGACATGACCGGATAAGAAGTCATCATCGTGACGATGGCCGTCTCGTTTTGATTGTCGCTCATCTCGACGCCGGCCAGGATGACAATTAAATTATAAATAATGACGGAGGCCATGACGGCGCCGCCATAGGCAAGTCCGACAACGATTGCTCTGAGGCGCTTGAAAGTTTTTAAAATAGTTAGCAAATCTTTCCAAAGCAAACCCAAAATACCGACGAAAAGCGTCGAATAAGTAATTAAATTAAGCATGATTCCGACGTGATGAGAGGAAAGAAAAGTTTCGCGCTGAATAGCGCCAAAAATATAATTATTGGCATACAGCACAAAAAATGCCGAAACGATGAGGCTGACGACATTGAGACCGCCCCAGCCGATCAGAAAAAGGAAAATTTGTTTGATCCAGTGAACACGGATGACATTTGGGAAACGCGTGGTCAAGACAGGACCATCGCTTTGCTGGCCGCAGCGCGGGCATTCGTCCAAAGACCCGTCGTGCAGATGCTGACAGACGGGACATTTTCGATAATTGCGGGGATTTTTCTTGTTTTTGAACATTATGAGGAGTTTATGGTGTTTATGCAAAATATGTAAATAACTTTAAGGAAGTTATGCAATAATAATATAATAAAAGCAAGGTGGGTGCACAAACAATATGGATGCAACTACAATTGAACTCGTCGTTAATATAATTAAATGGGGCAGTCTCGGACTCTTGATCCTGCTCGTCGTCATTTTGTTTTTTGCCGGATTAATCGGCTGGAAACGCGGCATCTTTAATGCTGGCTTTCGCCTCCTTTTTATCGGCACGCTGATCATCATCGCTCTGACGACAGTTCGCCCGATGGTCGATTTCATCGGCGGGCGCGATATGGGTCCGCTTCTCAGGCTGTTTGGCATGGACGGCGTGACGATTACGATGGGGTCGGGTTCGACCACCATTCAAGTCACGAGCATCTTCGGCACCCTAAGCGACCTTTTAATTGCGCTTGGCGAAGCCAACGGAATCACTGTTTCTGCTGAGCAGGTCGAACCCGTCATTCACGGGCTCGTCTATTTGATTCTTTCGACGTTTGTCGTCATTATGGACGGCATTCTCATCTCGTCTTTGGGCAATCTCGGCGCGACCATCCTGTGGCACGCTTTATTTAAACATCTTATCAGCAAGCGCATTCGCAAGGCCGTGCGCGTCAAAGGCGTGGCCGCCCTGATGGGTGCGACGCAGACTTTGGTCGTCGGCGCGATGCTCATCTTTCCTTTCTCGGCCCTGATTAACAATGTCACGGCGGCCTTTAAAAACGAAGATAACGGCATCACCATCGATAACGAGATGATCAATACCGTGACGACGATTGTCGATGCCTATGAAGATAGTGTTTTAGCGAACGTTTTATTTAACTGGACCGATAATTCCAGCGGACAAAGCTGGGATGTCATGCTCATGGATTCGCTTACTTCCGCCGATGTCAACGGCCTCAAAGTCAGTTTTATCGATGAGATATATAATATTGTCGGAATCGGCAAAACCTTGATTTCCGCCGGCATTTTAAGCGAAGATGGCATGGCATCAATCGGCCAGACTCTATTGGCAAATGATGAGATGGTTGTCTCTCTACTCTCCTCCATCGGCAATTCCGGACTAGTGTTGATGATTCTTCCGATCGCCGTTGATCTGGCGCTTAATCTCGATGTCGTCAAGCAGTATGTCGGCGACGGTCTTCTCGATGTCAGCGACGTCGATTGGAAGCAAGAAATCAACAATATCGGCGCGATGTACACCGCCGTCCAGGAAACTGGTCTTTTCGATGACTTATTTGACGAAGAAGGCAATCCGGTACTCGATGCCGAGGCCCTTAAAAAAATCTTTGAACTCGATACTTATTCGGGGATAATGAACATCTTCAAAACAATCGATGACAGCAAGCTCCTCAGCCGCGCCATTCCGGCTGTCGCTTATACGATGCTGAAAGATAATCCGGACATGGAAGCATTTTCAGCTTTCTTGCCGACGGAATGGGATGATTTTGCCGCCATTCGCTGGGGCTCGGAACTGAGCATCGTCTATGACGCTTTATTTCGGCTCAATGCTCTTGATGAGACCTTGCTCGACGCTTTGATGAGCGCCGGCGGCGGAGAGGGCGATGGTGAACCCGAAGGCGGTGAACCGGAGCCAGCTGTTCAGCTCGCCCTTCAAAACGCCAAAAAAGGCGCCCCCTACATGTCCGCGCAGGATATTAATAATCTGTTAGCTGACGAAGAAGAACCAGAAGAAGAGGGCGGTATACCGCTCGAACCGATTCTTCGCAATGCCGGCGCCATTAAAGAAATATTAATCGGTCGGACTGACGCTAACGGCAATCCCCTCGGCGTCGATGAAAACGGAGTCACCCGCGTCTTTGACGAAGACGGTAACCGCCTCTATAACCGCCACTATGCTCTCTTTGATTCGCAGCTCTTACAATATTCGCTTTCGGGGGCAATTACATATCTCGTCGATTCTCTGTTCGGAACTATTGATTTAGGCGGTGCCGACATTGATGGCTTAATCGCCGATTTAAATACCGGCGTCAAGCTGCTCAATTACAAAAAAGAATATGGCGCCGTTCTCGACCTTATGGTCGCATTAGGCGAAAATGATGCGACGAGAGCCCTGGTCCTCGATTTTGAAAATATGCCGGGCATCGTTTTTAACGATGACGGCGGTCTCAAAAGCATCGATCCCGCTTTGATCAGCGGTCTTAAAATAGCTCTTCCCAAAATTGACAACTCGCGCTTTTTATCACTTGTCTTCCCGAGCCTTTTGGAATCGACTTTTGGCGGCGATGACATGGCCGGTATGTTCTCGGCCATCGGCATCGACCCCGCCAAGCTCAATTGGGATACCCCGCGCCTCGGACGCGAGTTTGCCTTGCTGATCGATGCCTTTGATAGTGTTCAGGAATTGATGGACATTATGGAGCCGTATAAAAATGAATCCGGAGATATTCCGGCAGACAATTTCGGCCCCCTGATGTTTGAGTTATCCGAAAATGATGAACCGCTCGCCAAGATGCTCGACACCCTTTATACTTCCAATATCATCAACGAAAAATACCAGGAAAATATTTATAATACCTTTGGGGTTCTCCTCCACGCCAAAGGTGAAATGGTGTACGGCACGAATTCGAACTTCTATGCGATGCTCGACTTCGTCTTCGATAGCCTCTTGCAAGGCAGAGGTTTCAGCAATAAAAAAGATATTTATAATGTCGCGAAGTGGACGAATTCACGGACGATAAGCGGCGACTTCCGCCGCGACCGCTTCGGCGATGCCATCTATGATGGCGAAACTGGTTTTATGACCGAATTCATCTCATCAATCGGTCGCACCGGCCTCCTCGATATCATCGATCTTGAGGCTGGCGAGTCAATTGACTACGGCGAGCTTGGCGCGGCTGTCGGCGAAGTGTTTGACGCCGTCGAAAGAAGCGCGGTTTTCTCCGCGACTTTTGGTGATGTCCTCGATATGTTTGTCCTCGATGCCCTGAGTGACAATCCCGGTGATGTTTCGTTTAATAATGTCAGCGACTGGTCGCTGGAAGGCGATGCTTTTGAAAGGCTGTGCCTGGCCATCGATGAATTCGGCGATATTGATTTTGCCGACATCGATTTTATCGGAAGCGATCCCGACAATGTCGTCGAACTCCTCAGCGCCCTGGCGGATTCGCAGATGTTTGACGGACCCGAGGGCTACTTGTTCGGTGATTTCTTCTATGATCAGCTGATGACTTCATTAGGAGGCAATGCTCAATACTTCTATGATCCTAATGCGGTGACGACAAACGAAGTTAAAGAAGACTTTGATTCGCTCGAAACGCGGCCGGAATGGCAAGATGAAATCGTCTTGTTCGGCGCGGCTCTTGAGGCTTTGCAAAACGCGAATGTCGATCAATATGGTGATCCGATCGATACGGGTGACCCCGTCGATTATCTCGGTTTGTTAACGACCGGAAAAGTGACCGCCGACAATGTTCACGGCATTCTGACGGCGCTTAATAATACAACGACGATGCGCATGATCATCTATAATGGCTACAATCAAATAGCCACAGCTTTCGCCTCTGACGAAATTGATTTATCGACGATGAACAACGTCGCTCTTGTCGATATGAGCAAAGCTCAAAGGCAAGATGAGATCGATGTTACCGTCAAGATGTACCGCGTCATCGAAAACATGGGCACGCAAGATCCGGGCACCGGAGACTATTCTTATGACATTAATTTGGCAACCACGACCGACGAGCAGGTCGACGACTTGCGCGATGCCTTAAGCGGCTTGGTCGCTTCCGTTGTCTTTAATTCTCTCGACGGCGATTCACTGCCCGCCGATGAGACGGTGTTTAAACAATTCACGCGTTTCTTCATGCGCGGTCCGGTCATTGAAGAAGCCATTTTCCGTCCCGAAAACCCCAAGGATATCGATGGCGTAAGCAGTGCTTACTATACGGACGAGGCCAGTAAGACGACTTATTTATTAGATACTAATTTCCCAACTCCGAGCGTCGATGCCGGCATGGAACTCGTCTTTGATGCGGTGAAGACTGAAGCCGCCCAGAAGAGTTATGTTCAGGAGATGGTCGATTTAGTCGATGTCATGATTCATCTTGACGATGGATTGGGCGTCGGCGATCCGAGCCCGTATTCTCCGGATGGATTAAGCATTACTTTTGATGCGTTGACCGCGACTAACTTTGAGGCGGTTTTAAACGCCTTGAATGACTCGGAACTCCTTTATGACTGCGTGCCGAATATGATTTCGCGCATCGTTAATGATGAAGCGGCGTTTGCTATCGATGATATCGAACTAGGCGCCGCCAATCCGTTCTTCCATTATAATGGTGTCAACTTCATGAATCGCTTTCCGAGTGGGGAAATTAGCGAACTGAGCGATCTCTTTATATTAATTCAAGACTTCAGCAATTTAGTCGCCACCGGTGATATCGATCTTGGTTTAGTCGCCGGCGAACTGACGCTTTTTAAAGATACTTTAGTTGCCCTTCAGGAGACGGAGACATTCTATCGGGCCGGAAGCTATTTGCCGGG
>Ga0172381_10007175_pt1 | contig 11065 bp, 7 predicted proteins | sample Leawel6488metaG_FD_119754 | JGI IMG/M metagenome (GOLD analysis project Ga0172381, IMG submission 119754) | Leachate microbial communities from a municipal landfill in Southern Ontario, Canada - Leachate well 64-88 metaG | ecosystem: Engineered > Solid waste > Landfill > Unclassified | place... | reverse complement strand
TTTATAGGTAAATATTTTAAAAAGTCATGATTTTAGAATAGTCTTGTTCTGAAAAAAATAGGCGATTTTTGAAATTATTACATGCAAAATAGTTAGTTTGTGCTGAATTGTTTTTTAATGAACCGTTGATGGCGTGATGAATTTATGGGACAGGGATTGCGCTGGTAATGCCTCAGATCCCGATTCTCGCTGGGAACATCAGATGTAGGTCTTTTCTAACTTTGTTCTATGTATTTCATTGCTGACTTTCATATCCATTCTCATTATTCCCGCGCGACGAGTACAAATTTGAATCTGGAATCTTTGTATCAGTGGGCGCAAATCAAGGGCTTGCAAGTAATAGGCACCGGTGATTTTACGCATCCGGGGTGGCGTGCGGAACTAGAGGCGAAGTTGGAACCTGATGGCTCGGGACTTTTTCGGCTAAAACATCCGCCCAAGGATCCGGGGATTGCAGGAATTCGAACGACAGCAACCGAGGTACGTTTTTGTTTGAGTGCTGAAATTGCATCGATTTATAAGTATGGCGATAAGGTGCGAAAGAATCATAATCTGGTGTTTGTGCCGGATTTTGAGACGGCAAATAAGCTGAGTGCGCGCCTTGCCGAAATTGGTAATCTGAAGTCCGATGGGCGCCCGATTCTCAGGCTTTCTTCCCGCGATTTACTGGAAATTGTATTAGATACTTCATCGGAAGCCCATTTGATTCCTGCCCATGTGTGGACGCCATGGTTTTCGACGCTCGGCTCCAAGGGTGGTTATGATAGCGTGGAGGAGTGCTTTCGTGATTTGTCGGATCACATTTTTGCTTTGGAAACAGGACTCTCGTCGGATCCGGCGATGAACTGGAAAATTTCCGCGTTGGATAAGTATACGCTGGTGTCGAATTCCGATGCGCATTCGGCGCAGAAGTTGGGACGCGAGGCTAATTTGTTTGATACGGAGCGTTCTTATCCCGCAATTTTTGAGGCGCTGAAGACGCGACATGGATTTCTGGGGACTTATGAGTTTTTTCCTGAGGAGGGTAAGTATTACTTGGATGGACATCGCCAATGCAATGTGTCTTTCTCGCCGCAGGAGTCCATCGCTCGCGGAAACCGTTGCCCGGTGTGCGGAAAATCACTCACCATAGGTGTTTTGAACCGTGTGGAAGCTCTTGCAGACCGCACAATACCGCACCCGCCGCAAGGATCACCAGGGTTTTCGTACATTATTCCGCTTCCCGAAATTCTCGGGGAAATTCTGGGTGTGGGACCAGCGAGTAAAACCGTAGAGAAAACTTTTACACGGCTGATTTCCACGTTTGGCAATGAATTTGATTTGTTGCAACGCGTTCCCCTGGAGGAAATTCGGACGAACGGAGGCGAGATTCTTGCGGAGGCGATACGGCGATTACGTGTGCAGGAGGTGTATCGGCAGAGTGGTTATGATGGGGAATACGGTCGCATTTCGATATTTTAACAATTTTAACGGTAACTTTAACGATTTTAACAGTAGTTTTTTCCTTTAAAAAGGGCGTGTTTCTGCTACCTTGAACCAAAAATTCATTCAAGGTAGGATACAGCATGAAATTTCACATGAGAAACACAGAAATGCGTTTTTTTCGCACGCTTCTGGGTGTTTGTATTTTTGCTCTGGTAATGGGGAATCCTGTTTGGGCGTTAAGCGGAACATTTCAGGACAATTCCGGCAACGCTTTAGCGAAGGCGACAGTGAAGCTTGTAGTCGCTAATGTTTCCGGAAAAACCGATGCTTCCGGCTATTTTTCGCTTTTGAGCACCTCGGGGATGACCTCCGCAGCTTCCTGGAGCGAGCCCCCTTTTATTACCGGGGGCTTTATTTCGTTTACGATACCACAGCAGGAAAATGTGCATCTTTCGATTTATTCGCTACGAGGAGCGTTAGTAGGCAATAATCAGGGCGTGTTTGCCGCTGGGGAACATTCTCTGTCCTTAAGCACAATTCTTACAAAATCGAGTTCCGGTCTTTATCTCGTTGTGTTACGCTCGGGTTCAAATGCTCAGACTTTCCGTTATTTTTACGATAAAACCAATAGCAATGGGACAACCTCCTCAAAAATAAAGAGTTCGTCTCAGATATTGAACAAAACAGCCACTGCTGACACTGCTGCCATAGATACTTTGATCGTTTCCAAAATTATCGATGGTGTTACCAGTACACGCAAACTGCGCATTTATAGTTACAAGGATTCTATCAACACTTATCTCTCCGATGGCCGCCAGATTCTGATTATTGATCCCTCCAATGATAACGATGGAGATGGCCTTACCAATTACGAAGAACGCTACCTCTATTTCACGAATGCGGAACTCACCGATACCGATGGGGATGGCGTTTCTGATCACCAGGAAATACTGGATGGTAAGGATCCTCTGGTCGCGAATGTCCCTGATTTTACATTCACGCCTGTCTCCTATCCGGAACTTATTGCCAAATATTCCACTACCAACGAGACAACTTACGGAGAAACCATCTCCAGTGGCGGGGAATACACTGAATCCAGCACCTTTACCGCCTCTCAGGAATTGAATTGGAAAGCCGAAGTGGCACTCATGATTGGAAGTGAAGTGGAATTGAAAGTCGATGGGGGAGCCAAACTCAGCGGGTCTCTGACCAGTACTTTAGGGGTTGGTGGCAGTGTTTCATTCTCACAGGAAGAATCGGAATCCATGACCGAAAACTGGGATCGCTCCCAGTCTTATTCCACCAGCACGGGAACCACTTGTGAAGGAGGAACCATCGCTATCGATATCAAACTGACGAATAACAGCGGTCAGAATCTCACGCTCATGAGCCCCGTGGTTCGCCTTTCGAGCAATGGTTATCAGGCGAGTTCTCTGGAAACATTGATAGGGGAACTCCGTATGGATGATGACAGTGTTTATATTCCTGCGGCAGCCAATCAGAATACGGTCACTAGGCGTTTTTCCGCCACGATTGACAATCCGGATTTATTTGAAACCCTGGTCACGAAATCAAGTGGTCTCACCGTTCAATTACAGAATATCCATTTTTTGACTTCCCTAGGTGCCATTGATACGCTCATGAACAATGTGTATAACCGGACGGCCCTAGTCAACGTGGATTACGGCTACTATTCCGCTTCCAAAAAACTGGTAAAAAAATACATCGTGACACGCAATCAGTACAATGATTTCTATACCAGCCAGGAAGATCGCTATATCTCCTCTTCGCTCGCGAACGTTCTCAAAACAGCGGGTGCCACGGTAGTTTACGATACCACCGATAGTCATTATGGCATTCAGTCCATCGATGGACTTGAGAATGGTGCCGTAACCAATGGAAGCTGGTCTGTGGTGATGCAAGCGCGCGCCGAAAGTGATTCCATTACGGTGTATGGAACTTATGCGAATTATAATCCCTCCACTATGGGCGCGAATGGTCACAGCGTTATTACGGTCATGTATTCTGCCGATACTGATGACGATGGTCTCCCGGACAGAACAGAAGCTGTTCTCGGAACGGATCAGACGAGTTGGGACAGTGATGGGGACGGTCTTTCCGATGGGGAGGAAGTTTTTGGCTGGAAGGATACTGTGATAGATACTCTTTGGGAAACCAATCCTTTGAATCAGGATACCGATGGCGATGACTTGCTGGATTCTGAAGATCCGGACCCCCTCACAGCGGCGATCAATCCTCTGGATTCTGTGGTCTCGCTAAAATCAATCACTATTATTCCTACCCAAGGGTCTTCATGGACCTCTGCAGTCACCGATGAGAATTCATTACAACTTAATGTCGCCGTTAATTCGATCATTCGTGGTCCTGCCACTTTAAAGCTCACATTTGATCATGCCATTAATTTCATGAAAATTACCCGCGTTGGTGGAAAAGATACCCTTACCACATATTATCCCACCAATGATCCCATTGTCACCTATACGGTCAAGTTGCCTTTGGTGCTCGGAAGTAATTCCATTCAGGTGACTCTGTACTCCAAAAATGGCACGCAGACAAAAATTCTGAATCTCACAGGAATCAACAGACGCCTGATACAGATTGATCCTACTCAAACGGCTCTGTTTCGTGTGGCACAACCTGCAGGGAGTCTATTGGGCATAGGCGCCGATATTTATATGAATGTGAATGCCATCAGAGCTCTCGATCCGCTGGTGAATCGTGTAGTATTACTTCGCAGTGATATTTATGCCGCACCAGTGAATGCCGCGAAGAAAGCGCAGTCTTTAATTGCTCAGGATCTGGGAGATGGTGGTGTCGGATCAGCGAGCTTCTCCAGAGGGCAAGTGGTTTATGGCAATGCGGCTGTCAGTAATTCTTATCGTGTGATCAGTGTTTTGGACAGTGGAACTTCGACTATTACCAATTCCGATTCCACAACCAAACGCCTCAATGACTTTATTTATTTCCCCTACACCGCAAGCGTCGGTGGATCTGATGGCCTCAATTACTACGCAGCGCCTTCCACTGGAGTGGGTTCCTACTATACGAATGAACGAACAATCGTTTTGGATTCGATCTATGCGCTCCTGGTTCAAAAGACTCAATATCCCGTATACGTGGGTCTTGGTATTTATCTGTATTACGATTGGCAGCATATTGTGCAACCCAGCGTTTCTATTAAAGGTACTGCTTATGCCCAGCGATCCGACTGGACCACGAATGGAACGAATAATGTCCGCATAGTTTATCTCAAAATAAATCAGGAACTCAACGGAGAAGACTTCATTCTCGGAAAGCCCTATATACAGGCCGGGGCGGAAGAAGGCTGGTTCCGGATTAATGATAATGGTAATTGGCTCAATAATGGCTCTTATCCGGACAGTATAAATCTCGCTCAGATCATAGACCCTAAAAATTATGCTCTGGATACCAACTGGACTTATGGAGCTTACACGGCTAACAATTTTGCCGATACTCTCTGGTTCGATCATGCAATATATGGCAATCAGGCTACTGCGGCGACTGGGATTAGTTATAAGAATTACTTCGACAACGGCATCGGTATCAAGTGGCACTTCAAATACAATGACCCTAAAATACAGGGGAATTAAACCCATCTAATTCCATTTCATCACTTGCTTTTATCGAAACTCGTCTGATCTTCTCTTGGAAGATAAGGCGAGTTTTTTTCTGCACATTGAAAATTTACGCCAAAGGCAGCAAATGAATATCGGTTTCTGCTAAATGATTACTGGAATAAAGCAATACAACCGGTCAGATCAATTTGAACAGGTCACGATCATCAAGAAAGTCAACATCTATTTCGATGAAAAGATCACCAGTCGTACTGTATTTTTTGCCGATGACTCGCGCAAAACACTGCGTTTTATGATGCTCGGTGAATCCGAATTCGGCACGGGCGCTTCCGAGGTAATGGAAAAGCTTAAGGGTGAAATGAATGTCGCCGGATCAGAAAGATTGGCATATATTCAAGGCGGGTCCATCTTTTAACGTAGTCGCGGATTATTGCTGTTCATACGAATTGTCCGCTGATGCACTTCGCGTTCGAGAACTGATTCTGCAGGGTCAGTTCGTTCTGTATTTTGGCTTCGGAAAAGGAAATGATTCTAGGGCACCTCTAAAAATTGGTTTGCGGTCATGGAATCGAGCGAGACCGAGCAAGAGCAGAAGCGAAAAGAGGCCAATAATGACGTTATTAGCCACTTTGAGCGACGAACTATTGCGATGTGTCACAGTCGATTCCATAGAAAAAGAATTTTTAGAGGTGTCCTCTATGAGGAAGTGCTCATATTTCTATTTTGATCACGGTTTTCATGATAGAAAAAGGATACGATTTTATGGCAACTTTAGTAATGGTGAATGGCATTCCTGGGAATATGGGGCGCCTTGTCGCCGAGACGTGTGTGGCACGCGGCTTGGAACTCGTGCCGTTCTCGCTCACGGGCGAAATGATTGTGGAAAATGAAGCCGAAGTGGCCGGCCGTAAAATCACCCTTTTAAAACCGAGCAATCGTGAATCGTTCATCGACGATATTCTGAAAAAATATTCGGGATTAATTTGTATTGATTATACACACCCGACAGCGGTGAATGACAACGCTAGATTCTATGTGAATCATAAAATTCCATTTGTGATGGGCACCACGGGTGGAGATCGTGAAGCCCTTATTAACCTCGTTGCCGGGGCCAATCACCCCAGTGTCATCGCTCCGAATATGTCCAAACAAATTGTGGCTTTCCAGACGATGATAGAATATTTGGCGACGGAATTCCCGACCGCTTTTGATGGTTACCAATTGAGTGTGGTGGAAAGTCATCAAAAGACCAAAGCGGATACCAGTGGTACGGCCCGCGCCATCGTTCAGTCTTTTCAAAAAATGGGACTGGACTTTGATGATTCACGGATCGAAATGGTGCGTGATGAAAAAAATCAATTGGAACGTATGCATGTTCCCGCACAATATCTCGGCGGTCATGCTTTCCATACCTATTCTCTCGACAGTGCCGATGGTACCGTGCACTTTGAATTTCAGCATAACATTTGTGGTCGCTCTGTGTACGCAGAAGGTTCTGTGGATGCCGTGAACTTTTTGGCGGAACAGATTGCAAAGGGGAATGGGAAACAGTTTAATATGATGGACGTTCTTCGTTCTGGAAAAATGCGATAAAACGCTTCGCAATACGGCGTTGCTCCTCCTTCGACGTGCAGGAGCACGCCTTCAGTCGTTGCGCCTTGTCTTGCTCGGTTTTATCGCATTTTTCAAGGCTCATCTCTTTTCTCTGACGTTCATCTCTGCGAAACGTCGTTCCTCGTTTCGCGTGGAGAAGCGTTTCGGAAGTTCATTTCAGCGAACCTCGTTCCTCGTTTCGCGTGGAGAAGCGTTTCGGAAGTTCATCTCTGCGAAACCTCGTTCCTCGTTTCGCGTGGAGAAGCGTTTCTGAAGTTCATTTCTGCTTGGGTGGTGGATGATGAATGTGAATTGGAGTCCTGAATCCAATCTGCGGGTGACTTTTGACTTCTCAATTGCTTTCTTGTATTTTTATAGCTTGATGGAAAATTTTTTGCTGAATTCGGATTGATGCTGATCTTGGTCTAAAATGAGCTATATTTTCAATATTCATATTTTTGGATGCAATGATGACAACCACTATAATAATTGTTCTTTGTGTCTTGGTGCTCGCCGCTTACCTATTTGACTTGACATCTGCAAAAACGAAAATTCCTTCGGTTATTCTGCTTTTGTTGACGGGTTGGTTGATTCGGCAATTCATAACTCTATTTTCTTTGACTGTCCCCGATCTTTCTCCGGCGTTACCGATTTTAGGGACTGTGGGGCTTATTTTAATTGTTTTAGAAGGCTCGCTGGAGTTGGAATTGGATAAAACAAAAGCCCCTTTGATTATAAAATCATTTGTTACGGCATTGGTGCCGATGCTTATCCTTGCTTTTGGATTGGCCTTTGCTTTTTGGCTTGCTGGGAGTCCTAATTATCGGTTGAATTTAATCAATGCGATTCCTTTGTGTGTAATCAGTAGTGCTATAGCGATTCCGAGTGTGCAGAACTGTTCTAAGCATCGTAAAGAATTTGTTGTGTATGAAAGCAGTTTTTCAGATATTTTGGGAGTGATGTTTTTCAATTTTATTATCGAAAATCACTTTTATGGGATTCAGGCTTTTGGGAACTTTTCGATTCAGCTTTTTGTGATCTCGGTATTCTCTTTTGTGGCAACAATGGGTTTGATTTTATTACTGCGAAAAATTGATTCTCATGTCAAATTTGTACCTATGATTTTTGTCATTATTCTGATTTATGAAATTTCGAAAGTCTACCACTTGCCTGGCTTAATTTTCATTCTCATGTTCGGATTATTCTTGGGCAATGTAGACGAAATGAGAAAAATAAGACAGATAAAAAAATGGATTCCAGAAAATCTGGATGCGGATGTTCACCGATTCCGGAATATTATTTCAGAAGGCTGCTTTTTGATAAGAACTTTGTTCTTTTTGTTGTTCGGCTATTTGATTGATACTTCCGAACTTTTGAATTCGGATACCTTGATATGGGCTGTTAGCATTACTGTTGCCATTTATGGATTGAGAGGAATTCAGTTAAAATTTTCACGGCTTTCTTTTTTCCCTTTGCTATTCATTGCTCCACGTGGACTCATCACCATTCTTTTGTTTGTATCTATTGGGGAGTCCGATTTGATTTCTTTTTCCAATAGATCTTTGATTATTCAAGTGATTGTGTTGACTTCTCTGGTTATGATGATGGGGTTCATCTTGAATCCATTGCTAAAGAAAAAAAAAGCGGAGAAAGAGAAAATGTTAATGGACGCAGAAAAATAGACATTAAATGTGGTGATGGATTTTTTAAGACGCAACTTCAACTTTTCTTTTGACGGGCATGAGTCCGTTTTTATAAGGATTTCTAAAAACTCATTGTCTATAACCAGAAGCCGGTTCCCATCGTGGAATATCAGACTTTGTAGGACTGACTCGCGGGTCGGCCCTGTAGACTTCGTTCTGCTGCTAGGCCTCAGCAGTGCCAAAGATACAATCAAGTAAGTTCGGTTGTGTGACGCTTTCCTTGCAGGGTCTTCACCACTTTTTTCCACACTCATTTTACAAAAACATCTATGAAGAATCTGAGTCATCAATTGCTGAAAAAAAGGCTCCTGTTTTTCACTCGACCTCGTTCGATTTCATGCTCGCAAACCAATTTTTTTGCCATTCTTCGTTGTGGAATGTTAAACTTTGTTTCCAGCAGAAGACATTTAAGATAGGATTTCATTTTTTGTGGACAATTGTGTAAGAAATGCTTCCAAAAATTAAGAGCGAGGTTGTGGATTGTTTTTTTTGCTGTTTTTATTTTTCATGAGGGTGTGTTTTTTCTAAACTTTATTTTGAAGGAAAGAAAAAATATGTCCAATAATCCTTATTTCCTAGATCTTACCCATCGTCCAAGGCGGAATCGCAAGAGTGAGACGGTGCGCTCTCTCGTGCGCGAAACAAGTCTTTCTGCCGCCGATTTAGTTTATCCTGTGTTTATAATTGAAGGCGAAAACCGGGAAGAGACAATTCTTTCTATGCCTGGTATCACCCGCAAGACCATTGACAGGCTTCTTATGGAAGTGCAGGAACTGGTGGACTTGGGCGTGATGGCGATTGCGCCTTTCCCTGCGATTGATGAATCGAAGAAAAATCCAATGGCCACGGAATCCGCCAACCCCAAGGGTTTGGTGCAGGAATGCGTTCGCCGCGTGAAGGCGGCTTTCCCGCAAGTAGTGGTGATGACGGATATTGCTTTGGATCCATTTAACAGCGATGGTCATGACGGTCTTGTTTCTCCTTCGGGAGAAATTCTCAATGATGAGACTGTGGAAGTACTTTGTAAGATGGCCGTGAGTCATGCGGAAGCGGGCGCTGACTTCGTTTGTCCTTCGGATATGATGGATGGTCGCATAGGGGCTATCCGTTGTGCTTTGGACGCGGCGGGTTACACGAATACGTCCATTATGGCTTACAGTGCGAAATATGCTTCTGCTTTGTACGGGCCGTTCCGCGAGGCTTTACAGTCTGCACCCAAAGCGGGCGACAAAAAGACCTACCAAATGGATCCCGCCAATCGTCGTGAGGCTATTTATGAAGTGGCTCTTGATGTAGATGAAGGTGCTGACATGGTGATGGTGAAACCTGCCAGTTTTTATTTGGATGTTGTGCGTGAAGTGTCAGATCATTTTGACATTCCGGTGAGTGCCTACCAAGTGAGCGGTGAGTATGCAATGCTTTGCGCGGCTGCGAATAATGGCTGGCTGGACCGGGATCGTATTATTTTGGAAAGTCTTTTGAGTATAAAACGGGCAGGTGCAAAAGTAATATGGACCTACTTTGCCAAAGAAGCGGCGATGTTGTTGAACAGAAAATGAAATTTTTCTAAAACTTTGTATAAATCTGGAGTTCAGTTACCAACTGAAATGTATGGAGCAAAAATGTTAAAGAACGGAAGTAAAATTTTTAGTTTATTTGTGTGTATTTTTGTGGGATCTTCTGTCGCCCTTCCTCCCAGAACATGGGATGCTATTTTTGATGCTGAGGGTTCGGGTGATTATGTGTCTGCAAAAGTGGAGGGGCAGGTTCGTTTTTTTAAGTACACCTATTATGGAGAAGTTCAACCGATTGCATTTACTGTAAGTGATGGGAACTTTAGTTTTGTTGTCTCGGGCAATTTAAAGGTTTCTTCCGATAAAGTAGAAAGTGATTTTTATGCCACCTGTAACAAAACAAAAGAAGTGTGGATTTCTTGTTTCAACCGGCCACAAAAATTCGGAAAAGAAAATCTAGTCGTTGATATCAAAGGGATCGATCTAGCTTGTAATGACGACTTGTATGCTATTAGAGATTTGCGCATCAAATTCAAGAATGAAACCGCTCAAACATGGTGGGATACAAAGTTTGAAGGGAAAGAAAAGTTCAAACGCAACCAACTTGCTGATTTTCGTATTGCAGAACAAGAACAAAGAATTGCCGTTAAGGATGCTTCAAGCGAGATTGTTGATTCTCGTGATGGGAAAGCCTATCGTACAATCAAAATTGAGGGACGTACTTGGATTGCGCAAAATATGAATTATGAAGTTCCTAACGAGTCTTGGTGCTATGAAAACAATGACTCTTACTGTGAACGAGGAGGACGTCTTTATACACTGGAGGGCGCTCGCCAAGCTTGTCCCAAGGGCTATCACTTGCCTCGGGATCGCGAATGGCAGGATATGCTCACGAGTCTTACCCAATGTTATGATGGCGTCCAAAATTGTGGAGCCTTTGGTGCGAAACTGAAAGCTAAAACAGGGTGGCATGGCGGCGGCGGTACAGATGCCTATGGTTTTACCGTATTTTCTTCCGGGCGTCGTGATGTGTTGGGGAAGGGTGGCCGCTTTGTGGATATGGGTGAATACGCTGCCTTTTGGTCCGCTCAAAATGGCCGCAACGAAACTATATGGATTTGGGTGTTAGGACGCATGGGTGATAATATGGTGCGGGAACTTGCTCCTAATAAAAATCAAGCTTATTCTGTTCGCTGCATTGATGGGGATTGAA
>Ga0172381_10007174_pt1 | contig 11068 bp, 12 predicted proteins | sample Leawel6488metaG_FD_119754 | JGI IMG/M metagenome (GOLD analysis project Ga0172381, IMG submission 119754) | Leachate microbial communities from a municipal landfill in Southern Ontario, Canada - Leachate well 64-88 metaG | ecosystem: Engineered > Solid waste > Landfill > Unclassified | place... | reverse complement strand
TTTCTTGTAGTTCTTCTATTGTAGCTGCTCCAACATAACCCATTCCTCGTTTAAGACCACCAATATATTGGACGATCACATCTTTTAATTTTCCTTTGCTAAGTACAATTCCTTCTATTCCTTCAGGTACAAGTTCTGCTTTTCCAGTGTCTTTTTGTCCATATCTTTCTCTTGAACCTTTGTTTTTTTCCATTGCGCCAAGAGAACCCATTCCTCTATAAATTTTTCTTGGTTGTCCATCTAAAAATATTGTTTCTCCTGGAGTTTCTTCTGTTCCTGCAAGCATACTTCCAAGCATTACACAACTAGCGCCAGCAGCAATTGCAATAGTAATGTCTCCTGAATTTGTTAATCCTCCATCAGCACAAATAGGAACATTGTGTTCTTGTGCAATTTTTGCACAATCATAAATAGCCGAAACTTGTGGTCTTCCAATTCCTGCAATTATTCTAGTAGTACAAATTGATCCTGGTCCTTGTCCTACTTTTATTCCGTCAACTCCTGCTTCAATTAATCTTTTTGCAGAGTCTCCAACAGAAATATTTCCGACAACAACATCGACGTTTGGAAACATTTTTTTTATTTCTTTAATAGTTTCGTACACAGGTAATGAATCACCATGTGCAGTGTCAATAACTAAAACATCAACTTGTTCTCTTACAAGTTTTGTTGCACGCATTATTGCGTCAGGTCCAGTTCCAATAGCTGCTCCAACAACAAGACTTTCTTTTTTATCAGTATTATATTTTTCAAAACTACCCTTTACAATTCTTTGAACATCTGAAAAAATATAAAGACCTTCAAGTTTATTTTCAGAGTTAACTAGGGGAATAACTTTCTTTTTTTGAGAAATCATTGCTTCATATGCTTTTTTTAGTGTTGTTCCTTTAGGCATTGTTAATAAATTTGAAGTAGGTGTCATAATGTCTTTTATTAAAAGATTTTCATCCTTACAAAAATCAAAATCATTTCCTGTAACGATTCCAACAAGTTTTTCTTCATGACTAAGAACTGGAAAACTTGTAAAAGAATATTTTTCTTGTATTTTTTGTAATACACTAGAAATTATTTCATCTTCATAAACACAAATTGGTTTTTCTATTAATCCATTTAAATGATGTTTTACTTTTGCTACTTGAGAAGCTTGCTCTTCAATAGTCATGTTTTTGTGTATTATTCCAATACCTCCAAGTTTTGCAATTGCTATTGCCATTTTACTTTCAGTAACAGTGTCCATTGCAGCACTAACAATTGGAACTTTAAGGGAAACATTTTTTGAAAAAAAAGTTTGTGTATCAACATTATCAGGCATTATTTGAGAATAACCTGTTTTAAGTCTAACATCATTAAAAGTAAGAGCTAAACCTTCTTTTGAAGCATTTTCTAGTAAAACTTTCTCAAACATACTATGTTAGTAACCAAAAGAAATAAAATATGTTGTTTTTTTTAAAAAAATAAAAAGTGTCGCTGGGCGGATTTGCACCGCCGATTTCCTGATTATGAGTCAGGCGATATAGCTACTAATCCACAGCGACGTGGAGTTATTTTTTTTAGATCTATTTTTGCTTTGCAAAATAGTACTTAATACAAAAAATTCGCATGAAAAGGTTTTAATAGTTGCTTTTTAGTCCAGATTTGTCATTCTACTTTTCATAGTAATAGTACTGCCGTGAAGTAGTACTCTATCTGCATATCCAATAAAGAGTGAAGTTTCAAGAACTCCAGGAATTTTTTTTGCTTGGAATTCAATATCATCAACATCATAAATTTCATCAACTTGAACTTGCAGGAAATGATTTCCTGTTTCACTAAGAAGAGGTTCTCCATTTTGTTTTAGAACAATTTTTGCTTCTCCAAGATTCATTGTTTGAATTAATGTTTTGTTAACAGCAAAAGGACAAATTTCAAGTAGTAAATTATAATTAAGTTTTTTTACAAAATTTTGTTCTTCACAAACAATGATTAATTCACTTGCTTCTTGAGCAATCATTTTATCTCTTACAAGAGAAGTTGTTTCGTTTGAAATATAATTAAAATCTTCATCAACTTGATCAACAAAATCAAAAGCTAAATCAACTTCAACATCATCAAGAGAAACAGTTTGAATTTTTAAGTTAGAACAAAGTTCACTCATAGTGTGTGATGTTGGAACAATTTTAATATTTAAATTATTTTCTGAAATATAAACTGAAAGTTTTTTTATAAATTCTTTATTTAAAGGTCCGGTTCCAAAACTAATTACACTATCATTTTTAATGTATTTTTCAAGTAAACCTTGTACGTGTTCGTCCAGTAACATATTATCATTTACAACTTTGTATAATAAAAGGTTTTGTTTATCTTCTTCCATGACGTCTATTAAGAGGAATAGTTCTTTTTGAATTAGATTTATTAAGTTTTAATTTTGGTTCAACAAGAGTTACTTTCTTAGGAGCTCTTTTTGCTTTTGAAGGATTTTTTAAAATTTCTAAATATCTTTTTGCTTGAACAAGTTCTCGTGGCATTGGAGGTATTGCTCCGTGTGGACTAACTCCATGATAATTTTTTGTTGGAACTCTTAAAACTTCCATTACATATGCAGCAAAATAAGGTTTTGTTACAACAAGTGTTTTTTCATCAGGGTGTGATGCAAGAAGTTGTTGTAATCCACTATCAATAGCTGCAAGTTTAGTATAATATAATTTTTTTCCAAATAATAAGTCTAGTGAAGAATTTCCAGAATTACCTTCATTATAATCTCCAACTATTTTATCATATTCAATTTCAAAATTACTTCTTGTTGAACCTTTTGGTTTTTGGTTCATTTCAGTTTGGCCTTTACGCGCATGTTTTGCATCATATGCAGAAATAACTTTTAATCCGTTTTGGGTAGAAAGTTGTACAATTCTTTGCATTCTAGCAATTTGTTGATTTTCACTTATTTTTCCTGCTAATGCATTTCTTATTGCTAAAGGTCCAAGTGGGACAAATAATCTTGTTGATTGGTTTAATTTTATTTGTTCAGCAAGCATTGTTTTTAATTTTTCAAAATCTCCATTTGCACAAATAACTGTGGGACTAATTGAACGAACTTTTGTATTAGGCATAACATAATTATTGGTTTATGGGTTTAAAAGAATTTGGGGCGGGAGTTTGTTAAAAACCTATTTTTAACAAATATTTTGGCATTGTAGAAAAGTTAATTAACTTTAAATGCAATATTATTTGTATGATTGATTTTATTAGAAAATTAAAAATTAAGTTTGCACTAAATATGTCAAGAACAAAAAAAGAAAAAAACCTTAATGCAAGAAACCAAGCAGATAGAGCAAAAACTCTTCTTCACACTCATAAAAATAGAAAACCAAAACATCATGCAAAAGTTGCAATAAAAAAAGATTAATTTTTTTGATTTTTAGAATATTATTTTTAAATAAAGATTTTTTTTGGTTTAATTATAAGATTTTTGCTCTTACTTTGTTTGCAACACTTCTTTTTGCGATTATTAAAACTTTCATTCCGGCAGTTATTTTTGTATTAGGAGTTGGAATGATTAATTCTCCTTTTTCAAAAAAACCAATTAAAGAACTTCCTGCAGGATTTTCGATATCTCGTACTTTTTGTCCGTCAAGTTTACTTCCTTTTTTTACTTCAAACTCCATTATCTCAGCGTTTCCTCTTGAAAGAAATGCAAGGTCTAAAACATCAGGTTTTGTAATAAGTTCTTCAATATATCCAGCCGCAGCTGCTTCAGGGTGAATTACAACATCAATACCAAGTTTTTTTAGTACTGCTTCATTATAATCAATTCTTGAAATTCTAGCAGCAACTTGTTTTGCTCCAAGGTCTTTTGCAAGTAAACATATGACCATGTTTTTTTCATCTTCGCCAGTTAATGCAACAACCGCATCACTTTCTAAAATATCTACTTTTGCAAGAATTTTTGGGTCAGTAGCGTTTCCATTTATTGCAACAATATCAAGATCGTTAGCAATTTTATCGCATCTAGCTTGATCAGAATCAATTACAACGCATTCGTGGTTTTCTTCAAGTAAAAGATGTGCTAAATAATAGCCTAAATTTCCAGCTCCAACAATAACAATATACATTTTTTTTCACTTTATTTTTTTGTTTATACTTTAATTATGATTTTGTAGTTTTTAATTGTTTTTATTTGAACAAAATGGGTTTAATATCCTTGTGGCTTGCCCTGTAACATTTTCCATTTTGTAACATGAAGAACCCATTGAGGCTTGCCCTGGTTAGGTTCTTCATTTGCAATTATTTTTTTAATAATTTTTATTTTGTGTTTTTATTTTTAATTAAATTATTTTTTTAGATCCTCATTTTTAAATTGGTTAAGCCAATCAATTGCTTTTTTGTAACTAAAAAATATTTTTACAGGATAAGGAGGTTTTTTGAATTTAAGAATTGCAGTTAAAATTAATTGTATTTTCATTGTTGGTGAATTAATAAGCATCGCTAAAGCTTTTGTCATTTTATTACATTCTTCACTTTCAAGAGCATAATTTGTTGCACTTGTTGAAATATAATCAAGATCACTTAAATCCATTAATACTGGTTTTGCAATCCCTTGGGAATCTTTATAACAAACTTTTAAATGTTGTGCCATTCCTTCTAAATCAAAATCTTCATCTTTTACTTTGACAAAAACAATTCCATCTTTTTCTTCAATAATAGTGTTTTTTGTTACCTTTAACATTTATTTTCTCCTCCTTAAATTTAATAATAATCCTACACTAGCAATAATTGGAATAATTTCAAGTCTTCCAACAAACATGTTTATGATAAGCATTACTTCAACACCAACAGGCATTCCGCTTCCGCTTATTCCTGTGCTTAGTCCAGCATTACTTTGTGCACTAGCCACTTCAAACAAAGCATCACTTAATGCAAATCCATAAGAAGTTATTACAAGAGTTCCAATTGCAATAAATATTATCCACATTAAAATAAATTGATTAATTTCTCGTAATTGTTCAGGTAATACTTGTTCTCCATTGTATTGTTGTCTAAAATAACTTTGATCAGGTAAAATACTTTTTTTTATTTTCCAATAAATTCCTTTAACAAAAATTATTGCACGGGATAATTTTATTCCCCCTGCAGTTGAACCAGTTGCTCCTCCAATAATAACAACAACTACTAAAAATAATTTTGTAAAGTCACTCCATCCAGCAATTATTTCTGTTGGTAAAAAAGCAATTCCTCCGCAAGTGGCCATAGAAAATGTGTGGAAAAAAGAATTCCAAATTCCTATTTTTGTTCCTACAATTATTGTTCCAACAAGTCCAATTAAAAGTAAAAGTCTAAATTCAGGATCTTTAAAATAAACAAGCCAATTTTTTTTTCGAATAAATAAATAATGAAGAGAAAAACTTGTTGCTCCCATAAACATTATAAAAACAAGAACAATATCAGTAAAATAATTATGGACCCCAGTCATTACAAAACCATTATTTACTGTAGTAAGACCAGCTGTTGTAATATTCATTCCATTAGTACTAATAACACTCATTGAATAATTTGTTGCTTGCCAAAGGTTTTGTCCAACAATCATTAAAAGAAGTATTCCAATAAGAGTTAGAATAATATAAATCACAGTGATTTTTTTGGTTGCAGTTTTTAGATTTTCTTTTAATTGATCTCCTCGCCCTTCAGCAATAAGTAATTTTGTGGTTTTTGAATAAGAAGTCATAAGTCCAATTAAAGCCATTAGTACTATTCCGATTCCTCCAATCCATCCTAAAAAAGTTCTCCAAAAAATAAGTGAAGCTGGCATAAAATCAAGTTGTGTTGTAAAAACACTAAGTCCTGTTGTTGTTAATGTACTCATTGTTTCAAAAAAAGCATCAAGAAGACTTGCTTTCATTATGAACACAAAAGGCAGGCTTGCAAAAAAACAATAAAATAACCAAATAAGAACAATGCTAAGTAAAGCATGTTTCATTTCTGTATATTTTTTTGTTTTAATTTGTGTTTTTAGAATATATCCTACTCCAAAAACAAGTAAAGCACTAACAGCATAAGCAAGTAAAAAATCAGCGTTTTTATCAACAAGAATTGCTAAAATTATTGGAACAAAAAAACTAAATCCTGCATAAGTTAAAACTGTTCCACTATCTTTAAGCGCGATTTTAATATCTTCTTTTCCAACTCTTAAAAACATGAAGAACTAATGTAATTGAGATTATTAAACTTAATTATTTTGTCTGTATTATGCCAGCTTTATTAGCTAGTATATAAAGTCGTTTAAATAAACCAAATGAAAAAAATGTTTCTTTTGTACTGAGTGTTCTTGAAAGATTAGCATAAATATCTTCAAGAGCATCGCCTTGTTTTAAATTTCCTTGTCTTAAACTTAATTATTTTATTAGTGCGTCAAATGCAATTATTTCTTTTGGTTTTAGTGTTGTTTTAAATTGAGCAATTTTTGTGTGAATTATTTTTTTTTCTAAAGCATGTCTTGTTACTTGGCCTACTCTTTCAATACTTTTAATTTTCGTTCCTGGTTCTCCAATTTGTCTTGATTGTTTAAAACCAACTTTTTTTTGTTGTAGTCTACTCATATGTATATTATATCTTTTATACTTAAAAGCTTTTCATAAAACAAGTTATTTGTTGTCCCAATAGTCTAGTGGATTATGATTTAACCTTGCGGAGGTTAAGGCCCGAGTTCGATTCTCGGTTGGGACATTTTTTATTTTTTTAATATTTATTTGAATGTTTTTTTTAGGTATAAATCTTTTTTTAATTGTTATTATGTTAAGTTTAATTTATGGAAAAGAAACCTCGTGCGGGAGCATCTGTAATTGTTAAACATGAAGGAAAAATTCTTCTTGGAAAAAGAAATAAAGAAAATGCTAATGGAATGTGGGTTATTCCTGGCGGAGGAATTGATTTTGGAGAAAAAATTAAAGATGCGGCTATTCGTGAAATAAAAGAAGAAACAGGAATTGATATTCATGCTCCAGAATTTGTTTGTTTTAAAGAATTAGTTAATTTGCCCGCTGATTATCATTCAATAGTATTTTTTTTCAAAGCAAAACCAAAACACACAAACATTGTTGTTAGTGATGATTTAAGTGAAGCTGGATTTTTTACAATTGAAGAAATAAAAAAAATGAATATAGTTTTTAGTGTTATCCCAGCACTCAAAGAAGCTGGTTATTTAGAATAAGCCTACGACGGGATTCGCGCCCGTGACCTCGGCATTACCAATGCCGTGCAATAAGCTGACTATGCTACGTAGGCTTGAAATATTTAAGAAAAGAAAGGGCTTTTAATTTACCCTTTTTAGTCGAATTTTTGCAGCTTTATTGTGTGCGTCAAGACCTTCAATTTCAGCTATTTTTGCAGCACAATTAATTATTTTTTTGCTAGGTTTTGTAATGTTTTGAATTGTAACTATTTTTACAAAATCAAAAACACTAAGTCCTCCAGAGTATTTTGCAACGCCACTTGTTGGTAATGTGTGATTAGGTCCAAGACAATAATCGCCAAGCGCTTCAGCACTTTGTTCTCCAACAAATAGTGAACCATAATTTGTTAATTTAGGAATCACGCTTTTTGAATTTTGTATTTGTAATTCTAAGTGTTCAGGAGCAATTTCATTTGCAAGTTGTATTGCTTGTAAAATACTTTTTACAACAATTATTTTTGAATTAACTAATGATTGTTTTGCAACTTCTTTTGTAGTTAATTCTTGCAATTGTTTTTTTAGTTCGATTTTTACTTGCTTTGCAATTTCTTTTGAAGTCGTTATCAAATTTGCTTTTGCAAGAGGATCGTGTTCAAGTTGTGCAAGCAAGTCAGCTGCAATGAATTTTGAATTGGCACTCTCGTCAGCAATAATGAGGACTTCGCTAGGTCCAGCAATAAAATCAATTCCAACACCGCCAAAAACAGTTCTTTTAGCTTCACTAACAAAAGCATTTCCAGGCCCAACAATTTTATTTACTTTAGGAACTTGTTTAGTTCCATAAGCCATTGCTCCAATAGCTTGTACTCCACCAACATTAAATATTTTGTTTGCACCAGCAAGGTCTGCAGCAACAATAACAACGTTACTTATTTTTGGAGAACAAACAATAATTTCGCGAACACCAGCAACTTTTGCAGGAATCACCGTCATAAGTGCAGTTGAAGGCAAAGGATATCTTCCACCAGGAACATAACAACCAACACTCTCAAGAGGAATAATATTTTGTCCAATTGTCCCAAAACTTGTTTTCATTTTGAAGTTTTTTAATTGTTTATTTTGGGCTTTTGCGAATGCTTTGATGTTTTTAGCAGCAAATTTTAAAGCATTCAAAGTTTCTTTATCTACATTTTTGTACGCTTCTTTAATTTGAGTTTTAGTAAGTTCAAAAGTTGGAGTTGGGTTTTTGTCAAACAAGATATTGTATTCTAGGACTGCGTTATCTCCTTTCGTACGAACTTTATAAAGAATTTTTTTTACTAAATCCAATTTATCACCTTTTCTACTCTTACCTTAATGTTATTTTTATTCATAAACTCTTTTATTTCACTCACATTGTATTTTTCATAGTGTAATATTGAAGCAATTATTGCGGCATCAGCTTTTCCTTTTGAAAAAACATTTGAAATATCAGATAATTCTCCTGCGCCCCCGGATGCGATTATTGGAATACTTAATTTTTCAGATAGTAATTTAGTCAATTTTATATCATACCCGCTTTTTGTTCCATCTTTGTCCATTGAAGTGAGCATGATTTCGCCTGCCCCAAGTTCTTGTACTTCTTTTGCCCATGTCAGAACATTTTTTCCTGTTCCTTCTTTTCCAGATTTAATAAAAACTTCCCACAAATTTCCTTTTTGCTTTGCATCAATTGCAACTACAATACATTGGCTTCCAAAAATATCTGATGCCTCTTTAATCAATCTTGGGTTATTAAATGCGCTAGTATTTAATGAAACCTTGTCCGCTCCAGCATTAAGTAAGTTACGAATATCACTCACGCTCTTAATTCCTCCTCCAACTGTTAGTGGAATAAAAATATTTTTTGAGACTTCTTTAACCAAGCTAGAAATAGTTTTTCTTTTTTCTATTGACGCTGTTATGTCAAGAAAAACTAATTCATCAGCTCCTTGTAAGTAATATTTTTTTGCGAGTTCTACTGCATCGCCAACGTACTCTAATCCTAGGAAGTTTTTTCCTTTAACTACTTTTCCATCTTTTATATCAAGACAAGGAATTATTCTTTTTGACAACATTTTATCCACCTCCTCAAAATGTCTAATCCATACTCTCCGCTTTTCTCAGGGTGAAACTGTACTGCAAAAATATTTTCTTTCTCAACAGCACTCACAAAATTTACATGATTTTTTGTGCGCGCCAGAACAATTTTTTCATCTTTTGGAACAACATAATATGAATTCACAAAATAAGCAAATCCATCTTTAAGTATTCCTTTTTTTTCAGGGGTAATTTGGTTCCAACCAACTTGCGGAATTTTTCCTTTTGTGAATTTAATCACTTTTCCTTTAAATAAGCCTAGTCCTTTTACTCCTTTGCTTTCTTCACTTTCCTCAAACAATATTTGTAGTCCTAAGCAAATTCCAAAATATGGTTTTCCAAGAGAAATAAATTCTATGATTGCTTTATCCATTCCTTTATTTTGTAAATTTTTCATTATGAATCCAAATGAACCTACGCCTGGAAGAATAATTCCATCAACATCAAAAATTTCTTTTGGAGTTGAAATTATTTTTGATTTAGCGCCAATAAAATCAAGAGCGTTTTTTACGCTCTTTAAATTTCCTGCTCCATAATTAATTATTCCTATCATTTTACAACACTCCTTTTGTTGATGGTATTTCACCAAGTGTTCTTGGATCCATTTCACATGCTTCTCGCATTGCTCTTGCAAATGCTTTAAACATTGCTTCTACTTTGTGGTGGTCATTTTTTCCATTAAATATTTTTAATTGTAAATTTATTTTTGAGTTCATTGTAAACCCATAAAAAAATTCTTCAACGCACTCAGTAGCAAAATCATTTATTTTGTCATTATTAAACTCTGCGTCCATTACAAGATATGGTCTTCCACAAAAGTCCACTGCACATAAACAAAGAACTTCATCCATTGGAAGTATTCTTTGTCCATATCGTTTAATTCCTTTTTTATCTTGAATTGCTTTATCAAATGCTGTGCCCATGACTATTCCAACATCTTCTATTGTGTGGTGTGAATCAATTTGTAAATCTCCTTTACAAGTTATGTTTAAATCAAACAGGCCATGTTTTGCAAATATATCTAACATGTGGTCAAAGAAACCAATTCCTGTATCAATTTTTCTTTTTCCAGTTCCATCAAGATTTAATTCTACAGAAATTTCTGTTTCGCCTGTTTTTCTTTCAACTTTTGCTGTTCTCATTTAAACACCTCTTTTTTTAAAAATTCTTTTGTAACTTCATTGACATTATCTTTAACCATTCGATAACCCACATTAGCTTTTTTTGCAGCGATTTCATCATTAGGTGTATCCCCAAAGTAGATTCCGTTAATAATGCCAAGTTTTTTGAGTGAAACATATATTCCCTCTGGATCTGGTTTTCCTTTCAAAACATCTTCCATTCCAACAAGTAATGAAAAATATTTAGCAGTATTATTTATTTTTAGTGCAAATTCTGCTTCTATTTTTGGTCGCCCAGTAAAAATGGACAAAGTATATTTTTTTGATAATTTTGATAAGATTTTTTTATCAAGCATCCATTTTTCTTTTGTTATTAAACCATCAAAATTTTTGCCTAAATAATATTCTTGAAACTTATCAATTATTTCTTGCTTTGGAATCTTTTTCCCTCTGCTTAAAATTATTGCTTCTGTTAAGTCCCAATCATTATTGTAACCAGTTATTTCTTTGTATGATTGAATTTCTTTTTGAGTTACTTCTTTTTTTGTAAAAAACTCTGCTGTTTGTTTTATTGCAATTCTATATGAATTATTGACATCTACAAGAACTCCATCCATATCAAAAATTAATGCTGGTTTTAGGATTTCTTTTAATGCATTAATTAATAATTTATTTTCTTTTTTTGTTC
>Ga0172381_10007173_pt1 | contig 11068 bp, 17 predicted proteins | sample Leawel6488metaG_FD_119754 | JGI IMG/M metagenome (GOLD analysis project Ga0172381, IMG submission 119754) | Leachate microbial communities from a municipal landfill in Southern Ontario, Canada - Leachate well 64-88 metaG | ecosystem: Engineered > Solid waste > Landfill > Unclassified | place... | reverse complement strand
TTAAAACTATCTCAACAACAGCTTGCAACTAAAAGCGGCCTGAGTCAGAGCGAAATAAGCTATATTGAACTAAACCAAAAAAGCCCTACATTTGAGCATCTCTGCGCAATTGCAAGGGCGTTACATGTATGCCCGGGTATGCTGATACCATACGTAAAAAAAGACTGTGATAATTGCTGCAAATTTAAAAATATTAAAAAATAATTTTTAATTCATATTTCCTTCCTGTTATTTCGTTTAAAGTATTGCTTATAATGTCTAAAAACCTTTCAATGAGTATTTCTTCGGTAAATTTATTACTAGCTTTTATTATTACATTATTTCCTTCGTTTTTTATGTCAGTGATTCCGGATTCTATCCATGTATTGTAGCTTAATATAGAAATCTTTTCTTTTAATATATTTAAAGTTTTATCCCAGTAATAAGTAAAAGGAAGATAAGAAGTTTTTTCTTTTTCTGTATATGAGGTATCAGTAGAAGTATTAGTAAAAGAAGTATAAGACTTATTAGCTACCCCTGTTTCAAGGGTAGCTTTAGCTACCTGTGTTTCCGGGGTAACTATAGTTACCTCTGTTTCAAGGGTAGCTTTAGTTACCCGTGAAACACGGGTAACGGAGCTATCTTTGGGTGTGGATAATGTTGATATTGTGGATAAGTTTTTATTAATGCCATATAAAGCCTGTTGTTTCAACGTTACCCCTGTTTCAAGGGTAACGGCGTTATCTGTTGATAAGTCTGTTGATAACTTATCCCTATGCGTATGACTTGTCCTAATATTAAGTTCTCTTACATTACTAACCTTTGTTTTATATATTTCTTCTTTAATGTCAGTAAGAATATTTAAATATCTTTCCAGGTTGTCTAAATTTAGAGTATAGCAATTAGAAGGCTTAAATATATTCTTATCCTTTACCTTTATCCTCATTTTATGTATTTCAATTAACTTTGTTTCCAAAAGAAATTTATTTGCAGTGGTTACTTCTGCATCAGCAAGTCTAATACTATTCCACCAGTCTTCAAAGTCCATTTTTACCACGTTCACAATTTCTCCCTTATCGTTATAGCGGTAGGGAGTTGGCTTGTCATTTTTCATATAATGGAAATGCCAATAGAAAATTTGCTGAAACATGATTCCAGCATTTCGTATAACATAACTTTTCGTATGTATCCCTTTAGGCTTTTTTTCTCCATTGTCTTTATTTTTCGCAATATAGTACATGAGATCTATAAATATTTTATTTGATACCATATAATTATCTTGATCTAAAAGATATGCGTATTTTTCTATAGACATAAAAAAATCCCCCTTTTGTTTTAAAGCAAAAACTTATTAGGGGGCATTGACATTCATTTTTCAAAAAGTTATAATTAATTTAATAAATGAATAAATGCCCTATAGGTCCCGATTTCCAAGCCGCCAAGCTTTTGCAGGAAACGGGATTTTTGCTTTTTGTTTATAAAAATATTATAGAGTATTTTTTGACAACTAGCAATACAAGCTTATCCACGGTTGTCCAAATATGGCTAAATTGGGACAAAATTAAATTCTATTTATCATATAGTATCTATTCGTTTGTCTATCTGTGTTTATATATAGTGCTGATTGCTGGTTGCTGTGCTGGCCGGCTTTTCTTTTTTTTATTTACTATTGTTGGTGATAAGATTTTGTGGATGGCTGATCTAAAGGTTGTACATCATACGATTATGCGTATACAAGAATAGATATGCTAAGATGATATAAGAAAGAGAGAGCCTTTTTGGCCAATAGGCCAAGGTTTGCCCTCCCACAGGCTATAAACAATCAGTTTTGCTCAATAGCCTTTTCAGATTCATAAATCTCATTAAGATAATTTATGATCTGTTCCCATTGTGACACGTCAATATGCCAATTTTTAAGATACACATAGATTCTGTTGTACTCATTTTCAAACTTGTATCCTTTATACTCTTGTATATAGCTGCCAACGCTGTCCTCTAACAGTTTCCTAAAAAGTACAATATCTTCGTGGTGCATCTTGCCTTGTTTACAGAGAGAGTTAAAAATCGCCCTAGCTTCCAGGTAATAAGGCTTACGTTCTTTTTCGTATATTTCTTTAAGTGCCTTTAACTCTGTAAAGCATATTGGTTTATTTCTCTGTATTTTTTTCTGTTCCTTCACTTTTGCCTGTATATAAAACTTTAAAACGGGCAGGATAAAAGTGAAGAAGATTACTAAAGCCGCTAACTTTAGTAATGCGTATTCCATTTAAATACCTTCTTTCGTGTTTAAATTCATATCCGTTGTGGGATATGTAAGGTACTGTCATAAAGGCAGTACCTTTTCTATAAAGTCGCTGCATTTCAGGTTCATACTTATAATTGTTATATTTTTACTGCTTATATGTCTTGGTGTTAAAGATAAGATAATTAAATACGGGAAATCTCCATATTGTTTCTGCAGTTCCCCATCTTGATAAAGTTTTTCATATTTTCCTATGTTTGTATTATGGTATAAATCTACTTCTATAATGCCTATCTGTGCTCCGTATTGCCCTTCCCATATGCAAAAACCGTCTGAGCGTATACTTTTACCTAAGAAGGATTTTTCTTTCTCAAAAGACATTATAGAGAGTTTGAACGCTATACAATTTGTGTAAAAATTTAATAAAGCGTTATTATGAGGTGAAGGTATCTTATCAATGTAATATACATGCTCATCTAAAATAGGGTCATGCATCATCTTTAAAACTTCTCTGTCTTTTAACTTTTTCAATTTCTGCCGGGCATAATCATAGCCAAATTTAGGAGGGTAAAACATTTGAGCACATTGATTTATGGTAATACTTTCCCATTCTTCTATAAAGTTAAGAATTCGTTTATCCTTATTTGTTATGGTCATATTTTAAAATTCCTCCGTTTCTTTTTTGGAATATCTATAACTTTATCTTTAAGTTTATCGGATATAGGAATAGATACAGGTTCCGGAGTTATTTTGATATATTTATGATTATGCTCTAATTTATCTTTTAATAATTCTTTTATAAGAGCATCATCAATGTAAGGGGTCCTCAAAATCTTTTGATATGAGCCTATAAACAAAGCTTCACGGTTCGGAAGGTTCCAGGCTGAATCATCATCAGTTAGAACTTTTGATGAAGCAATGTTATTTGCTCTGAAAGCTATTTTTATGTTGAGAAGGTTTTTTATGTTTGGATCTAAATTAGTACGGTCTGGGCGCTGCAGTGATGTAATAAAGAATATACCTGCCGATCTGCTCTGTGTAAGAAGCTCGTTTAAAGTAAATATAATTTTCTTTTTAAGGCTAAAATCTTGGTCTATATTTTCATTTTCGCCAGGCATCAACCTGGAAAATTCGTCAATGAATAGGAATGTATAATTATATTGTTTATCGGAGAATTTTCTATTGTATTCGCTTATATTATTGAGATGGTATCTATTTAATTCTTTGTTTCTTTCTTTTTGAATACGTAGAAGATATTTTAGTAGTTGATATGTGGTTTGCAGATTCTTTGCAAAATGTTGGGTTTGTTTATAATGGCAAAATTTTTCCAAGTCTTTTTTATCGCTAACCTGAGCTAAAAATATATCTATATTGTCATACCAATATAGGAGATTAGTTAGAATAATAAATATACATCTACTTTTACCTGTGCCGGTACTCCCTGCAGTTAATATATGGGGATATTGTCTCATATCTGCCTTCAACTGTTCAAGAAAATAAGTTTCCCCACAATATAATTCGTAAGGTCCTTCTACATTTGCTGGTTTAAATGGCTTATTCTCATCATATTCAATAATGGCCATCTTAATGTAAGCGCAATGGTCAAACCGTTTCCACTCAAATTCACTCATGCAGCCAAAAAACGATTCTATTTTGGGCTTTAAACCATATAACTCATCATAAGAAAACCCAGGTGGGAGGCTAATTAATGCATCATATCCGTATCGAGTTATAATTACTTTCAGTATTTCATATGCCTGTCGTGCCTTATTTTTAGTCCCCATGCTCTCCATAAGTTGTTTCCATTTGTGCTTAACACAATATTCATCCATATGTTTTATATGGTCAAATAAATAGTATCCTACCCCTATAGCGGCAGCCAATAATTCAAGCAAAACCAAACCTCCTATATACTTTTTATATATACTATGCTTATATCGGTTATACGTTGCATGTCCATAGAAAAAATATAAAAAAATAGGCACTCAATAGAGAGTGCCTACATACTTTGTATTGCGTACTACCTTTCATCTTCTTCAAAATAGCTTTCAAACATTGCTTCATAAAGTTTTAGTTGAAATTCTAATTGCTTATCTGTCATTTCACTAAGGTCTGGGCCATGTCCTGGTACGGTTTTAAAATTTGATAATTTTTTTAGAAGTTCTTCCCTTCCCATATTTTTCTCCTTTACTTTACAATCATCGGAACTTTGTTACATGAACTAAACCTCCTACATCAAATTATTCACATAATTCATCATTAGCAATAATCTAATAATTTTAATATTTATGTTTAAGGGAAAAAACGGATATGGTTTAGTTTATTTGACCTTATTTTCTAACTGTTTTCGTAATAGTTTTATTGCCATCCTAAATAAAGCAGATTCTTTCTTTCTTTTCTTTTTTGCCATACGTTTTATCCATTCACTATCATTCTTTTCAATATATGCAACATGCTTAACCATAGTATCATCAGGAGTTTCCAATTCCTCAAGTAACGTATCTATACCCGTAGTTGTACCCATACCTGTATCCGTACCCGTTACCGAATTCGGTAATGGTATAGATGATGGCACCGGGGGTATATCCGGGATAGGTTGCGATAATGGGATAGGTATATTGCCTGGTTGCGGATTAGGCTGCATATCCGTTTCTGGCGCCGTTCCTGTATTCGGATCAGTATTCGGTTGTGGTGGTGGGTTAGGTTGCGGCTTATTATTGGGTAACTGTTCTTGTTTAGGTGACGTATCCGGAGATGAGTTTAAATTACTTTTTTTTTCTAATTGTTCCTTGCCTTCCTTTATGCTATCCCATATACCTTTAGCCAATTTTTAACACCTCATTTGCTACATTCATATAATCAAGATACCCATTGCAACTTCTATCAAAATATATTATCGGTTTCTGGTTTTCCTGAGACTTTTCAATTTGTGCATTTACCTTAATTACAGACTTAAATATTTTATTGCCAAATATTTTAATGAGATTAGCTCGTATTTCTTTAGAAGCTTTTTCTCTTATGTCAAACATTGTAATAAGTATGCCCATTATCTGAAGATCCGGCTTTAGATTAGTTTGAACAAGATTTATTGTGTCTAAAAGATTTTTTATTCCTTTAGCGCTAAAATATCCTGGCGATACAGGTATAATTATACTATTTGAAGCTACTAATGCGTTTATCGAAAGTAGTCCTAACGATGGAGGGCAATCAATAAGTATATAGTCATAATCATCTTCTATAAGCCTGAGAATACGCTTTAAAATAGTTTCTCTACTCATAAGATTACTTAGCGTAATTTCAGCATTAGAAAGGCTTATACAAGCAGGTAAAACATCAAATTTATAGTGCGTTTTTTCAATGATTGCCTTGATCTTTTCTATTGTGATATTCTTTTCCATCAATAAATCATAAATAGACATATCAAGTGATTCATCATCAATACCTACCCCAGCCGTAGTATTAGCTTGTGGGTCCATATCAACCAATAATATCTTTTTGCCCTTTTCACCTAAAGCGGCTCCTAAATTAATTGCCGTTGTACTTTTCCCAACTCCACCTTTTTGATTAAATATAGCTATAGTCTTAGTCAAGTTTATCCCTCCTCTTTAATTTCTTTCTGGCCATACAATAAACATATTTGTATGATTAAATGTGCCCTCCATGACCTCATAGGCTTTAAAAATACCGCCTATAACATTGCCCAGTCGGTTTGTCGGTATAATTCGGGCCCAAGGAGATATTGTAGCTGCCTGTTTCCCATTGCTCTTAAATATAATATCTAAGTCTGTTTTTTCTATTTCATCAGGCTGAATGTTTATTCTGCAACCGTCCATATAAAATAATATATTAGGTATACCCAGTTCCTTTATATCTTTCAGGAGCGTGCTGGCTTCCAAAGTATTATCAATCCTTTTAACTTCCTTGCCATTACCAACATATGCGTTCCATTCACGGGAGCCGGGCAGATCGCATATATAGTCATAGAGCCACTCATAGTCAAGCTTATACTCTTGACCTATTTTAACATAATGCTCATTACCGTCAGCAATTAGATGGTTACCATGGTAAACCTCAACCGTATAGCCTCCCTCTTTCTCGCTTTCATATATCTTCCTAACTCTATAAGACAGCTCATTTAATCTTAGGAATTCATCAAATTTTCTCTTTTCCACTTTTACCCTCTCTTTCAAATTTTTCCTTTAGAGATTCTTCTATAATATCGTTAGCCCCAACACCTTCATCGATTGCTTTCTTTTTAAGTGTTTTGATGAGATCTTCGTTTAATGTAGTTTGGAATTTAACTTTTGCCAATTGCTTCACCTCCTTACATAACTATATAACCATATACCGATATAGTCAATATATTCCTAAGTCCACTTATCATATAGAAAAAAGCCTCATAAGAGGCTCATTGTATAGATGTTTTTTGTATTCGTTTTTGATATTATCATCTTGCAAAAATTGCAAAACATATTTTGCCAAATAATATGCAAAAAACATGCTCCGCCATAGGCCCCAGGCTGATTTTAGGGGTACAATAGTATGTCTAACGGGGAATAGGGGCCTTATAGGACGAATGGTGAGCATGTTGTAAAGCCAGTGTTTTCAAGGGTTTAGAGGACTATAATTTTTGATATATTTGTTGCAACACAATATTTTCATTCACATTATAAGCGAGATATTCAAGCCTTTTATTATACTTCTTTAACCCGGTTATCAGCTTTTCGTAAATAGCATGGTTGAGATAGTCTGTATAAACAAATGCTATATCAATATTTTTAACTATGTTTATATCAAAGTTTATATTATCCGTTGATAGGAAGGTAAATTCAGGCAACAACTCCTTCATTTTCTCCTGCCATTTAGGATGCCCTCCAAGAATAAGCCCCCGGACACTATTTAGTTTTGACAGGTCTGGTCGTTCAGAAGTGTACTCCTGCTGCTTATCCAAGCTGAACATAAACTCCCGGAGTGAATTAAACTCCTGCCGGTTCTCCTTTTCTACTTCAAGTTCTTTTCTGAGTCTGACTAATTCCCTATCTTTTTGTTCAAGATGTTTTTGCAGCTCAATTATAGCTGCATTCTTTTGTGACAATTCAGCTTTTGTATCGTTTAGCTCCTGCTCCAGTCCTTCTAATTCTATATACATTGTTTCTTTGTTATTGGCAAAATAATGCTCCTTAACCTGCTTGTAGGCTTTTGCTAAATACTTTATATATATTGTCGTGATAAGAAATTTCACTGCATCTTCAGCGCAATATTCAGTATGTGAGATTACATACAAATAGAGCAATTCGTCAATATCTTGCATAGATAAATTAATACTGGACATAAGACTGCAAGCTGACAACTTCTCATAATCAAATATCATATCTAATATATCGGTAAAGTTTCTTGTACTTTTACAGCTTTCAATACTTTCAAAATCCTTTATTATACCGAATTCCTCATATATTTTGCTTTTAAGATTTTTAATTTTTTGCTTATCAATATCGCTTATTTTGCTATAACTTATTCTCTGTGTACAACTATCTTTATAATGATCCATTCTTTGCATTATCATACTAAAATAGGTTTGAGATGCTTTATTTTCTGTAATCTTTTTCTCTGAATTGGTGGCTAAAAAAACTAGCATAGTAATACTCGTGTTTAGGTCATCATCGGTTAAATTACCTACTCCCTTTGCCTTTTTTACCATTCTATTAAGAAAATCTCCTATGTCTATTTCAGTGTGGTTTTCTACATATAGATATGGATAAGGCCAGCCCTTGCGGATAATTTTCTCAAGCCCTTCATTATTTTTTTTATCTGTGTTAATGCATAAAAATATTCCAAGGGACTTTTTACAATATTCTTCCTGCAATAAACTGCCCTCAGTAACAATCTGGTGATTGTACAGCTCATGGCTCTTTGCAGCTTTATAATATTTAAACCTATGTTTCTGATACAACCGGTCAATATCTTTGTAGATAGTTTTATTGTAGCCCAAAGCCTCAACAACAAAAGGAAGCAGGCTAATTTCCATCTTGCTCACCCGCCTCATCTTCAAATTCTATAAGTTCATTTAATTTTTTACATTCAAGTTTTTTACAAACAATTTTATAACTTTCCATTTTAATAGTTTCAAGGTCTCTATTGTCATACATTTTGTATAGTGTCGGTCTTGAAACTCCCGTTATTCTTTGCAATTCAGAGATAGAACGTATATCTCTATCAAATGCAAGTTTCCTTAAATTACATTTAAGTATCATAATATCCCTCCTGTAAACTATATTAATAATATTATATGCTATAAAATATATATTGTAAATTATTATATTTAATCTGTAAATTGTAGTTGACAATATGCAAACTGCATGTTACAATAAGTATGTAGTCAGGAGAGAGAATAAAGGGTGGTGACCGACACCAAAGGAGGTAAAATAAATGAAAACAACAAAATATTATCTAGTAAATATAAACGGTGTTATTCAGCCTAAAAGCGAAGTTTTTTTAAATGCCGATGATATCGAAATAGAAAATTATAAATTAGCCACTATACTCGATATGAACTTGGATGCAGGAACAGGAGCAGACATTGATGAAGGGATCATTGAGATAGAGGAAGGATTGGCAAAATGGAATGACGAGGAAGGGTATATATTAATAAGAGCAAAAGACGATGATAGAATATTACTATTCTATGATGGTGAAGTGGTTGGGAGAATCTTAACAAATCAATCATTATCAATAGAACAGGCTTGCGAATTATGCGGAATAGATATTAATAGCGAAGATTATAACTATGAGTTATTTGAACTAGAATATTAACAGCAAGGCTACTGTCCCGGCAGTATAAAGGGTTTAGGCCGGGAGCGGCAGGAGTAATCTCCTGCGTACCAATTTAAGGAGGGGTTATAATGGAGAAAATAATAATATACAACGAGAGGTATCTGCATACTACTGATAACGGATACAATCCGTTTATCGGTAGGGATACCGGATTCAATAACTTTCAAATGATTGTTAACTCCAATGAGTTTTGTGAAGCTATTTTCACAATGGATGAAAAAAGCAATAAACTTGTAAAAAAAGTATTGCAAGATGTGTATGATGGTGTATATAAAGATTATACACCAGAGAGCAAAGTAACAGTTGAGATCACTAATGGGATAGCAGATTACCCTGTAACGATTGAGTATGTAAGGAACAGTCACGACTATGTTGTGATTGTTGATGGTAAAGTTTTTAGATTTAATGACATCAGTTCTAACGATGTCATAGTTGTTGAGAACAGAGAAGCTTTTCTTAGTAGCAAAGTTTCTCTTACTAGAGAAAAAGGTAATCACAAAGATTACTGCTACTCTCAGTTTAGAAAAGGAGGTAGTAATAATGAACAATATTAATCATCCTATAGCAATTTTGAATACTAGTATATTGACTGCTGAAGGGGAATATACCCTTCAGTCAATTACCTTAGCAGAGGCAAGAGAATTAGTCAGTGAGAATCCTGTTTTGTCTGCTATAGGTCACCAATCCACAGCGGATATTCTCACTGAGTTACTGGGGATAGATATTAGTATGAATAGAATTAATTTTGAGCAGCAGGTCGGCCAAAAGGTGTTAGTCTTTAAGCTGAATGGCCGCCCCCAGGAAGGGAAAATACTTACTCGTGATGAAATAGAGGTGATTGGATATAAGTTTCAGCTACTTTTAAGAGAAAAATAAGATTATTCAAATCTTTTGCAAACACGTAATAGTTGCAGTATAGCCGATATGCTGCTTAATAGATGATATGGATGCCGACATGGTAGAGTTGTATCGCTTGTTTAACGCTATTGAATATAGCGATGCAGAATAGGGGTAAGGGGAAAATCCCCTTTATCCAACCTACAAGGAGGAAAAATGGACCGCGTAACAAAACGAGATAAAAACGGTAAGGCTCATTGTGAAATTCTTGAACCAGAAGAAATAATCGAATATCTGTGTATGTTAGAGGAGGCACTTATTCAAGGGGGTGCAGAATTATACAAATGTCAAATATGTGGTAAGGCATTTGTAGCACGCCCTAAAAATGGCATGGGCCGTGAGGTGTGTTCAAACAAATGCCAACAATTACTATGCACCAAACGTGCCACCGAATCTTTTACAGCTCAACGACGGAAAAAGATTTCCGCAAAAGGATTGACACTAAATCTGCAAAAAGGCACTCCCGCAGCTCAAAAGAGTCCTAAATCGGGTTCTTTTGAAACAAATGTTAATGCGGATTTTTGGGAAATACGTTCACCGGAAGGCATTATATATGAATTCAAAAATTTACATTTATGGGTAAAAGAGCATTCCAATCTATTGCCTGGTACTCCCAAACAGGCAGAATCAGGGATTAAAGCAATTAAAAGGTCTATGCTAGGAAAACGTAGGCCTGTATCTCAATGGAAAGGATGGGAGTTAATCAGTTGGCAAGAAAAAACAAACATTAAAAAGGAGGAATAAAAATGTTAGAATTATTAAAAGAGAAATTTTTAAACAAAGAGGTAAACCTTGTAGACCTTGACAATGAAGTACTAAGGCTCGTACCAGATGCACATAGCATTTTTGATTATGATGTTAGAGAAATGCTAGAAAATAGTTTCTGCTACCAATGTCAAACAGATACAGTCCCTGCAGGATACAATTTTGAGTTTGAGATTGTAGAAGACAGTGAAGATGCAACAAAAATAGTAGCCAAGGTTATAGACATATTTGAAGTTTAGAGAGGTTGAAAAGCCTCTCCTTTTTTAAAAAATCTTTTAAAATACTATTGACAAGTTTAGAGAGGTTGAAAAGCCTCTCCTTTTTTAAAAAATCTTTTAAAATACTATTGACAAG
>Ga0172381_10007172_pt1 | contig 11068 bp, 16 predicted proteins | sample Leawel6488metaG_FD_119754 | JGI IMG/M metagenome (GOLD analysis project Ga0172381, IMG submission 119754) | Leachate microbial communities from a municipal landfill in Southern Ontario, Canada - Leachate well 64-88 metaG | ecosystem: Engineered > Solid waste > Landfill > Unclassified | place... | reverse complement strand
GCGCTATGATTTTTCTGGTAGCGCGTATTTCGCGAACGTTTTTAACTTTACCAAAAGATAAATCAAAACGCAACACTCTTAAGCGTTCCTGCTTTTGGCTTAGTAACGATTTTAATTCTCCTTCCGGTAAATTTTTCAATTCTTTTAATTCCATAGGTTAGATTAATTTTATAAATTTAGTACTCATCGGCATCTTATCATTAGCTCTTTTCAAAGCTTCTCTGGCAATCCCTTCAGTTACTCCGTCTAATTCAAATAAAACCCTGCCTCTTCTTACAGGAAAAACATAATATTCTACATTACCCTTTCCGCCACCCATGGTGACTTCTGGCGGTCTCTGAGTTACCGGCTTATCGGGAAAAACACGAATCCAAAGCTTTCCTCCTTTTTTCAAATAATTAACAATAGCGCGTCTGGCTGCTTCAATTTGACGGCTGGTAATCCAAGCATTGGAAGTAGCTTGCAAACCATAAGAACCAAAAGACAACTTAATACCCCTGGTATCAATTTGGCGATTTTTAGATCTGCCCTTTTGCCACTTTCTATGTTTTACTTTCTTTGGAATTAACATATTCTTTGTTTAATTGGAATTATTTCTGAAGACTCTTTTTATTAAAAACTTCGCCCTTATAAATCCAAACTTTAATACCGATAGTACCATAAGTACAACGTGCTCTCACTTTAGCATAATCAATATCTGCTCTTAAAGTTTGTAAAGGCATCTTGCCCCAATCTAACCACTCGGAACGAGAAATTTCTGCACCATCTAAACGTCCGGATAATTTTATTTTCAATCCTTTAACGTCTTTATTTTGAGTCACTTGTTCAATCATTTTCTTCATGGTTCTGCGATAAGGCATTCTTTTTTCAATACTTTCAGCTAACATTTGACCAACAATAGTCGCACTAGCCATCGGAGATTTAACTTCTTCAATATTTAAATGAAGCGCTGGGATAGCTTCTACTTTATATTCTTTTCTATGTTTCTTAATGATTTTTTCCAAATCAGCCTTAATTTTAACCACTTCTTCCCCTCCTCTACCAATAATCATACCGGGGCGAGCAGTGAAAATATTAATATTAAGATTGGTTCCTAATCTTTCTACACCAATTGTTTCCACGTTAGCAGTTTTTAATCTTTTTTCTAAATATTCGCGGATCTTAAAATCTTCCTCCAACATTATCGGAGTTAATTTCTTACTAGTGAACCATTTAGAATCCCAGTCCTTGATGATTCCTATTCTTAAAGATTTTGGATTTATTTTTTGTCCCATATGCGAATATTGTTTAAATTTACGATTTTTTAACCAGTGGCCATTGACCTTCGTTGAATAGCTTTTGCCTTGACTTTAGGCTCGCTGGTTTTCTGTGATTTTAATTCTTTCACGTTTTTGGTCTCTTTTTTAATATCCTTTCCTTTCGCTTCGTCTTTTTCATGCCCAACATGTTTATCAGATTTAATAGATTTCAAAGTTGGTGCTTTATATTTATTTTTTTGTTCTCCTTCTTTTTCCTGTAAAATCAAAATGATGTGAGACATTTTCTTGTGAATTGGAGTAGCTCTTCCCATGGCTCTCGGCATCCAACGCTTTAACATTGGTCCTTGATCCACTCTGATGTCAGAAATAAAAAGGTTTTCTTTTTTAAATCCCTTATTAACAGCATTAGTAATAGCAGAACGTAATAATTTCAATAAAGGTTGAGCAGCTCTTTGTGGACGATAGAGTAATTCCGCTTCTGCCTCAACTGCGCTTCTTTTCTTTAACAAATTAGCAATCACACGCACCTTTCTAGGAGCGATTTTTAAATAATTCAATTTTGCGATTGATTGTTTTTTATCTGTGTTCATATTTATTTTTTAGCAGCTGGGGCAGCGGCCGGAGCAGCTGTTTGAGCGGCTGATTTTTCTAATTCTTTCTGCATCTTACCTCCGTGTTTCATAAATTTACGAGTAAGAGAAAATTCACCTAAACGATGTCCTACCATATCTTCTGTTACGGAAACTGTAATGAAGTCTTTACCATTGTGAACACCAAAAATGAAACCCACCATTTCCGGGCTGATTGTAGAATCGCGAGACCAAGTTTTAATTACTTCCTTGGAACCCACTTTCACTTTGGCGATTTTTTCTAATAACCTAGGATCAATAAACGGACCCTTTTTAAGACTTCTGGACATATGTTATTTTCTTCTTTTAATTATTAAAACGTTGGACCATTTTTTCTTCCTTCTGGTTTTATGCCCACCAGTAACCTTACCCCAAAGAGTCTTCGGTTTTCTGGTACCTCTCGGTTGTTTACCTTCACCACCACCATAAGGATGATCGCAAGGGTTCATAGCTGAACCACGTACAGTTGGTCTAATACCTAAATGTCTGGAACGACCGGCTTTTCCTAAATTAATAGTTCTGAATTCTGAATTGGAAACTTGGCCAATAGTAGCAAAACATTCTGCTAAAACTTTTCTGGTTTCACCAGAAGGAAGTCTAAGCATAGCGTACTTACCTTCTAAGCCCATTACTTCTGCCATAGAACCGGCTGTTTTAATCATTTTACCACCTTCTTTCGGCAAAAGTTCAATATTATGAACAGCTGTACCTACTGGAATATTTTTCAATGGCAAACGATTACCGATTTTAATCGGAGCATTTTCGCCTGTAATAATTTCCTGACCTACCTTCATTCCTTCTGCATTTAAAATATATCTTCTTTCTCCATCACAATAAACCACTAAGCTAATAAAAGCATTACGATTTGGGTCGTATTCAATAGTTTCTACTTTAGCTGATATATTATATTTATCCTGTTTAAAGTCAATGAGACGATACATTTTCTTTACTCCACCTCCTTGATGACGCACAGTAATTCTGCCTTTATTATTTCTACCAGCTTTTTCTATAACAGTCCCCAAAAGAGCCTTAAAAGGTCTATTAGTGGTAATAACTTTCCTAAATTCCAAGGATGTTCTTTCCCTCAATGATGGAGTTGTTGGTCTATGTATTTTTGTCATACTTATTGTGGGGTAACTTCAATAGTAAAGCCCTCTTTCAAGGTCACTATGGCTTTTTTATAGCCAGCTTTCTTTCCTACGACTTTACCCATTCTTCTTTTTTTAGCTGGTACGTTAGATGTTCTTACTTTTTCAACTTTAACATTATAAATATGTTCTACTGCTTTTCTGATAGTTTCTTTATTAGAATCTTTTCTGACATTAAAAGCATATTGTCTTAAATGAGCAACATTATGAGATTTTTCAGTAATGCGTGGGAAAACTATAACATCGTGCGCAAAGAACGCAGTGTTTTTTACACCGGCATTGTCTTGCTTCACAGCCTCTTTCTTAACAACTTCTTTCTTTACTGCTGGGCTGGATTTTTTAGTTTTCGACGCTCCGAATATTCCCATAGTTTTATGCTTTGTATACTTCGCCTAATTTAGTAATTGCATCTTTAAAGAATAAAATATTCTTATAAAGGAGCAAATCTTTGATACTAGTATTATTAACAGAACTGATTTGAGCAAATCCTAAATTTCTGGTAGCTCTGATTAATTCTGTATTGGTTCCCGCTAAAATAATCAATCCACTATTCTTTTTCATCGGGAAGAAATTTTTCAAAATTTTAGCCACTTCTTTAGTTTTCGCGTTTTTAATCTTAATATCATCCACTACTTTTATTTCTTGGTCTGTTAATTTTTTAGATAAAACGCTAAATAAAGCTTGTTGCTTGGCTTTCTTATTCATTTTCTGACTGAAATTTCTTTCTTTGGTCGGACCGAAAGTAACACCACCTCCTTTCCATAAAGGAGAACGAATGGATCCATGACGAGCTCGGCCAGTACCTTTTTGTTTCCAAGGTTTTTTACCTCCGCCTCTCACTTCGCCTCTGCCTTTAGCATGAGCGAGAACTTGTCGGCGATTGGCATCCATGCCCACCACAATTTGATGAACTAAAACAGGATTCCATTTGGTTCCAAAAATCTTTTCTGGCAACTCCATTTCACCAATTACTTTGGCTTCTTGATTATAAAGTTTAGTATTCATATTATTTTCCAGAAATTACAATCAAATCGCCCTTTTTACCAGGGACTGCGCCCCTTAAAGCTAAAACATTATTAGCCACATCAATCTGAGCTATTTTACATTTTTTTAAAGTAATCATTTCTCCTCCCATTCTGCCGGCCATTCTTCTGCCCTTCGGCACGTGTTGAGGATGAGTGGCACCAATAGAACCTGGAGCGCGATGTCTGTTTTTCTGACCGTGAGTTTTCGGACCGCCATGAAATCCATGACGTTTTACCACGCCTTGAAATCCTTTGGATTTATTATATCCACTAATTTTTACATTATCCCCTTCAGTGAAAACAGAAAGATCAATTTTATCTCCGAGATTAAATTCTTTTTTCTCATCATTCTGACCAATACGAAATTCTTTTAACCAACGAAAATTCCCTAAATCTTTCATGTGTCCTTTCAAAGGTTTAGTAATATTTTTAACTTTTTTCTCTCCAAAACCAACTTGCACCGCTTCATAACCGTCTTTCTCTTTAGTTTTTACTTGGACAACAACAATTGGCCCCGCTTCTAAAAGGGTTACTGGAACAATCTTTTCATTCTGAAACATCTGAGTCATTCCTATTTTTTGGGCTAATATAAATTTGTTGGCCATAGAATGTTTTTTTTGAATAAAATGCCGGGCCTAGCCCGGGCATTTTAACGGCTAGCGAAAGCGCTGAGTTCTATCTATTAGTTACCTTACATCTTAATCTCCACATCAACGCCAGCGGGTAGATTTAAGCTCATTAAAGCATCAATAACTTTTTGATTCGGACTAAAGATATCAATCAATCTTTTATGAACTCTAAGCTCAAATTGTTCTCTAGCATCCTTATGCACGAAAGTTGAACGATTGACGGTGTAGCGTCTAATCTCAGTCGGTAACGGCACGGGACCGATAATTTCTGAAACATAACGCGCCGCAGTATCAACAATCTGCTTACAAGAATTATCCAAGACCTTATGGTCATAGGACTTTATTTTGATCCTAATTTTTTGCTTAGGTTCTTCTTTTTTTACCTTTGCTTTAGTCATTTGCTTTAAAGAGCTAATATAATTTATTTATTAATCTTAGTGACTACACCAGCTCCTACTGTTTTACCTCCTTCACGAATAGCGAATTTCTGTTTTTCTTCCAAAGCTACTGGAGCAATCAACACAATGTTAAGATTGGCGGTATCGCCAGGCATAATCATTTCTGTCCCTTCTGGTAAAAGTACTTCACCAGTTACATCAGTAGTTCTGATATAAAATTGCGGTTTGTATCCTTTAAAGAATGGGGTGTGACGACCTCCTTCTTCTTTGGTTAAAATATAAACTTCGGCGGCAAATTCAGTGTGTGGAGTAATAGAGCCCGGTTTAGAAACAACCTGACCTCTTTCCACATCTTCTTTTTTCAATCCACGAAGTAAAATTCCTACGTTATCTCCGGCTCTTCCTTCATCCAATGTTTTATTAAACATTTCAATACCGGTAACAACGGTTTTTTGAGTTGGTCTTAAACCAACGATTTCTACTTCATCGTTAACTTTAATAATACCTCTGCTGGCGCGACCGGTCACAACTGTACCGCGGCCTTCAATAGTAAAGATATCTTCAATCGGCATTAAGAAAGGTTTGTCAATTTCACGAGAAGGTTCAGGAATATAACTGTCAGCAGCAGCGATTAAATCTAAAATCGGTTTAGCATCAGGATCTTCAAGGGATTTAGCACTTAAAGCTTTCAAAGCTGAACCTCTGATAATTGGAGTTTCATCGCCTGGGAAATGATATTTAGTCAAAAGTTCGCGAACTTCGCTTTCTACTAAATCAATTAATTCAGGATCAGAAACTTGATCAACTTTATTTAAGAAAACAATGATTTTAGGAACGCCTACTTGGTTAGCTAACAAAATGTGCTCTCTGGTTTGAGGCATCGGACCATCAGTAGCGGAAACAACCAAAATTGCGCCATCCATTTGAGCGGCGCCAGTAATCATGTTTTTAATATAATCAGCGTGTCCCGGAGCATCAATATGAGCATAATGTCTGGTGTCTGATTCATATTCTGAGTGATGGAGAGAGATGGTAATACCACGAGCTTTTTCTTCAGGGGCATTATCAATTTGATCTACTCCTTCAACTTTCTGCACATAACCCTTAAAATTAAGGACATGCATAATAGCCGCGGTCAAGGTAGTTTTACCGTGATCGACGTGACCAATAGTACCGATATTAACGTGTGGCTTTGTTCTTTCGAACTTCTTTTTTTCTGCCATTTTATTTGCTTATCCCGCGAATTTAAGCCATCTCGGGACAAAAATTATATAATTATTCGACTAAAAATACGATTTTTATTATATTTGTTATTATTTCGCTTTTTGTGATTTTATGTCAAAATTAAAATTAAGTCAAGTGTATTGACCTCGCCTTAATCTTCATTAAACATAGTTTAAGCGATTGAAGTAAGTATAGCAAAGATTAGAGAAAACGCAAGTAAAATGCTGGGGATAAGGCCCACCATCAATTCTCTCCGCCAACTGGCGGATTGATTTTTTAATCATTTTGTGCTATAGTTAAATCAGCTCTAAAATAATAGAAAACGAGGTGAAAATGCATGTTGGGGAAATCCTAACGCAATTAAAAGATTTGTTTTTTATTAATCCTACGGTTTATGTAAAAACTGCTCTTAATCACCACAGACCATTATTGGAAATAATTATTGTTTTTTTCACTTATTGCAATATTATCAATTCATTTTACTATTATATCCCCGATGGATTAGATGGAATCAAAAAATTCTTCAAAAAAGAAGATTTTTATAATAATGGATTGGTAAAAAATAAAAATAATAGAAATAAAAACGATAATAGAAACGGAAGAAGAAAATTGAGAAAATGGAGAGTTTTGGTTAAAAAAACTTCTCGAAAAGCTCCGTGGATAAATGTTGGTTTATATTTTATCGCGGGTGTCTTACCCTTTCTTTATCTTGTTAAAGAAGCGTGTCTTCTAAGCGCTAAAATATTACGCATTCCTTTTTATGTTTTCGTTATAATAAATATAATTCAATTTGCAATTTTTTATTTCCTATAATGCAATAAAGCCCGCCAGTCGCTTTCAGCGACCGGCGGTTCTTTTTTTGAACGGCTCAGCCCTTTAAGGGGCTGAGCCGTTCAGCTAAAAAGCTCGCTTTTTAAGCGAGCTTTTTCCCATTAATAAAGTAAAGTGAGTTATTGATTTTCAAAAATTACATCTTTAATTCTTTTAGTGAATTCTAAAGGTTTAGGATTTTGCCAAACATTCCTACCCACTGCCGCGCCAATTCCGCCAGCCAAGATTACACTTCTCACTACTCCCAAAAATTCTTCTTCTCTTTCTAATATTGGCCCACCTGATAAAACCACCTTAGCTTTACCAGCCGCTTCTACTACTTTTTTAAAATTACCAGTGGAACCACAATATTTTATTTTCACCATATCCGCTCCTAATTCTAATCCCACGCGAGCCGCATAAGCAGTAATTTCCGGCGAAGTTTCATCTTTTACAAACTCTCCTCTAGGATAAACCCAAGCAATAGCCGCCATTTTATTATGATGTGCTTCTTCTACAATCTTTCCAAATTCTGCGAACATTTCTTCATCATGAGCTGAACCTAAAAATATAGTATAACCCACAGCACTAGCACCCAATTCTTTAGCATATTCTACAGAACAATTTTGTCGGGAAAACAAATCCCCTCCTTTCCAAATATTCGCCTTGCCATTTAATTTTAAAATCAAAGGCACTTTCATTTCATAAATAGAATCTTTGTAATATTTTTCTGCCAAACCTTTTCCCAAGATCACGGCATTATATTCGCCCTGCATGGCGATATCCAAAATAAAAGTCGGGTCAACAGACTTTCCTGGCAAATCTTCCGGTCCATGTTCCATTCCATGGTCATACGCCAAATAAATCGCTTTTCCTCGTGTTGTTATTTTTTTCAAAAAATCATTTTTCATAATAGTACTTATATTATATAAGATTATAAATTAATTGCCAAATGAACCTAAAATTCTATATTTTTGATAAACCTAAATTACTAGCATAAGCATTACGAATGGAAATTATAGCCCATATTTCTACTGGTTGAGAAAAATTATCGTTATTTTTATTATTTATATAATTTTTGATTGAATTACTAAAAATTAAATCTATTCTTTTCACAATCTCTCTCATTGAAGCATGAGATAATTCTATTTCGTATTCTGACAACACAATCATTGACGCTCCAATGAGTATTTTATTTCTTCCATTTTCCAATTTTACAGAAAACAAAGCCACATCTTCTGTTTGAAAATTCTTTGCCACTCTTAAAAAAGCCTCACTTGCTATCTCTAAATCTTTTAACCCTTCTATTATTTTTTCTGCTATTTTTCTTATCTTTTCACTATTATTATTCTCCCATTTATTCATCATTAATTTTGCATCGGATATTTTAGCTTCCATTTGATATGCGTTTTCCAATAATTGCAATTCCTCATCTTTCGCTTCTTCTTTTATCTTGTTTTCTTCATCCACCCCACGACTATCATAAATATTTTTTAAAACAGATACTGTATCAAAAACAAAATCCTCATTTCTATTTAATTCTTTTTTAAATTTATAAAAATAAAAAACTCCGAAAAAACTACACAAAATCAATAAAATAACAACTATAATTATTAATATTTTATTACTAAAAATTTTCTTAATTTTTTCTTTCATATTTTTTAAATAACGAGATTAAAAATATAATTGCTACTATTATATCAATAACTTGCCAACTAGATTTGGAAAGATAAAAAGGAAATATCGGATTAAATAAAATTGCAATTGATGCAAAAACCCATGTCCAAACATCCTTGTTTTGTTGATAAGTTATATAAGCCCCGTAGATTCCAATGGCAAAAATAGCCCATCTCAAAAATTGATAATATCCATAAGGCCAACTTCCAAGCGCTAATAATAGTATTATTATGGCTAAAATTTTAAACCAGTTTTCTTTAAAAAAATTCATGGGTTTATTAATACGTTAAACGTTTATATTCGATTTCAAGCTCCTTACAATAATCAATACATTTATCCAAGTCTTTTTCTTGAAAATATTTTTCCGTATCCATTCTAGATTCTACGCTAGGCAATATACCACCATCTTTAAAAAATTGCGTTAGATCTATCCCCCACATTTTTTCATTAGGATAATAATTACATCGTTGTTTGCAAAATTCCATTACTGCTTTATGGTGTTTAATTTCCCCCATAATAAGAATGTAACCAAAATATATAACAACTACTATTATTAAAACTATTTTAATTATCCTTATTATCTTTATATTCTTTTCTTTCATGTTTTAGTTATCCACACTTTATTGATTTTCTAATTAATATATGTTATATTGTCATTGTAGTCATTTATGACTACCTTGTTCGTCTGAGACGAATCCGATATCCAAACCTCGCTCCTCACGGAGCGAGGTTTTTTATACCAGTAATATCGGCTTTTATCAATTGTGCGTTAATATATAAATCTGCTAACTCGGTAAGTGTATGAAATACCTGACCAGAAGCAACAACAATAAATTTTTTCTTATTTTTTTTCAAAAAACGGACTAAATAAGTAAAATCACTATCTCCAGAAAAAAGACAAAAAGTATCATATTGTTTTATAAGTCGAACTGCATCAATACTTATTTCTACATCAAAATTACTTTTTGGTATTTCTATATATTTACCGTTTAAATCTTGTTTTATTTCAGAATTATTAAAACCTCCTTTAACATTTTCTCCATCAAATAAATAATGTTTTATAAATTGCATAGGTTTTGTATTTTTAATAAAACCATGCTTTTCTGCTTTTAAAATTATATGCCAACTAGTCTTATTTCTAGGGTTCCAACCGTAATAAAACCTCTTTTTCTCTGAAAACAATCCCGCAAAATTAGCTAGTTTTTCAATATCAATAATCAACTTTTGATTTTTTAACAATTCAACACTATCTGTATCTCGACTATCCTTATCATACCAATAATTCACATTACCATAATCAACAAAAGTAAAAATGCGACCAAATTTCTCTTTGTCTATCCCTAATGTTCGAAGTTTTAAATCTTTTAAATCCATGTTTTATACTTTGTACTATTTACCTTGTACTTCTAGATTTCCACAAACCCTTTCAGTAAATTACTTTTAATAATTTCTTCCATTTTTTCTTCGCCGAAATACTCAGCAAAAATTTTATTCCATAAGGCCTCCTGCTGATGATATAAATATTTCACCATTTCTTTTTCTTTTACCAAAGACATTACTACATCCACCAAATCAAAACTCACAAGCTCGTTAGAAAAATACTCTCCCACCCAATCCAAATCTTCCCAAAATTCAAAATCCCCTTCTTCTAATCCAGCTAAAGATTGTCCTAATTTCACAATGCCTGATTCTGCCTTTCTCCAATGAATAGCCTCAGGATTAATATGCGGCATTAATAAACGCCAATCATTTTCATCTTTTTTCGCCAAATATTGTTGAATCACCAACCATTGCGCTTTCTCACTTACCGCTGGTTTATTTTCAATAGTACTACCTTTTAAAGTTTGAATTAAATTTTTAGCAAAATCAGCGCCATTAGAAAAACCTCTAAAAATATCCGAGTAAAACTTTACTTCATGATAATAATGCATTACCAAAGAAACCATTCTCAATAATTCTCCGGGAATATTCAAAGCCACGGGAATAACAAAAATTACGCCAAATTCCTTCAAATGACTAATATTATGATATTTCTTTTTGACAAAACCCTCGGCCGCCTTAGCCCATTTATAATTTAAAACTTTTATTTCCACGCCTCGTTCTTCAAAATCATCAGGTGTTAAACTTTCGTATTGTTTAAAAAAGACATTATTCAACCAATCTCCATCTTCAATAAATCTCAAGGCAGCAAACAATTCAAAAATATCTTCTTTTACCAAAGCTGCTTCAATATTTTTATAACCCAACGCCCGCACAATATTCAATGGCG
>Ga0172381_10007171_pt1 | contig 11069 bp, 10 predicted proteins | sample Leawel6488metaG_FD_119754 | JGI IMG/M metagenome (GOLD analysis project Ga0172381, IMG submission 119754) | Leachate microbial communities from a municipal landfill in Southern Ontario, Canada - Leachate well 64-88 metaG | ecosystem: Engineered > Solid waste > Landfill > Unclassified | place... | reverse complement strand
TCCGGCAGGTTACTTTGCTTGACAGCAGTAATAATTGCCCTGGCTTTTGCATTGCAGGCATTTTTCACAGGCTTCGGAGTTTTTATCTATTTTGCAGTCGTTCTCGCATTCTTTTCTGGGCTTCTCAACGAATGGGTTTCCAGACTCGCAATCCATCAAAGATTGGACGGTTGTTTTTCCTTCTGCCGCCATCTCTATTTCCTGGGGAGTTGAGTAGCAGTCCTGGAATGTTTCTCTGCTTTTTTGCAGTTTATTTTTCAGTATTTCTATCTGCGTGGAATTTTGATAGGTGCTTCCTTCTTCGTAATCCCAAGAATGGGTTTTATCCTCGACCAAGGCTTTGCTTTCTTTTTGGAGATTGATCAGCTCGTTGTAAGCTTTTTCTATGTCCGCGTAAACGGTTTTCATCTCATCTTTTCCCGGGCAGATGTTGCCGGTGCAGGCGTTCTTGATGCATTCCGTAAAAGTTTTTGCTCCTCCTTTTCCGTCAGGTTCCGAATGGGTTACGGTTTTGCAGGAAGGTTTGCATTTGTCGGGGTTGCATCCTTGGGCCAGAGAGATCATTTTTTCTGACAGCTCTATCTCCTTTGCCAGAGAGCCTTCGAAAGACACTTGCTTTTGTTTGACGTCGCCCATCATTCCGACGGCTTCTTCCACCATCTCCCCTATGGGAATTTCTTTGTTGCAGCTCAATGTTTCTTCCCCTTCGGCCAGGGTTTTTTCTTTGGCGGGGCCAAGCGCGAGAAAACAGCAGCTTATAAAAATAAGAGCAACCAAGATATAAGGTTTTTTATTGTCGTTTAAGATTATCATTTCCAAAAACTTGTGAATAGAAAACATTGGCTGGCTATTTGCCAAGCCGGCAGTTCTTTTTTAATGCCTTTCATGGGGTCCATTATATAAAATCTGTTTATATTATCACCCATATAATTCAGGCCGTAAAGAACCATATAATGGCCGATCAGCCCGCCTTTGCCGTCGGGCCAGCAATAGCCGGGAATTTTGCAGTCCATTAATATCGGCCTCCCCTTCAGCAGTTCGTCTTTTAATTTTGTTACGTCTTTATCCCCGAGCTGATCGTAATTCAGGCTGTACTTGGATTGTATCGCCGGGACGGCTTTGTAATAATAAAGTCCGCTGTCCCCCCAAGCTCCTTGGCTCCTTAAATATCCGGCGACAACCTCTACCGCCAGGTCTTGTCCGTAATATCTTAAAATCGTGGTCAAAGAAGTCGGACCGCAACCGGCTGCCTTTATCGTGCCGTTGGTCGAGGCCATTTGGCTTAAATGAGGGTAGTTTGGAAGTTTAAAATCGGTGCTTCCGGCTGGAGGAGGAGACGTTATCGGCGCTCCCTTGCTTGGGGTGTATCGATAATCTTCATCAGCAACATTGTCGGATATGTCGATTGATTTGATCGCTTCCCAGACGTCCGTAAAGTTTGGTTTGTCGCAGTAAAAGGTCAGAGGGTCTTCCATCTCTTTGTTGTTGACGGTTATTATATTGCTTGGCCAGTCTGGTACAGTGTCTATTTGCAACCTATCGCCGTATTCGTTTTTCAGTCCCGGTATTTCGTTTTGGACGTAAACTCTGCCGTCGCAACCAGAGCTCATAAGGATAGCTGCTGTTTTAAGCTCGGTCCTTGGATCGTCAAAATCCCACCTGGAAACATAAAGATCGCTTTTTCTGTAGTTTTTTATGTCTTCTATTGCGGCTTTTATTTCTTCTATCTTTCCGTCCAATTCGTCCTGGCTGAAAGTGACATTGCATCCGTCTTTCGCTTCGCAAGCTCCCGGGCATTTTGAATCCCCGCATTTGTAGGAGTCGACGATATCTTTCAGCTCGTCATTAAGATTTTTAAGAGTTTCCGCTTTTTTTCTGATCTCTTCTGTGTCGTCCTTTAGCGTTGTCAGCCTGGTGTCCGCTTTTTGCCCGATCAACCCCTCTTCCAGCATAACGCCCAAAGGGATCTGGGTAAGCACCAATTTGCTTGGGTCGGGCACTTCCACTTTAGCCAGTTTGGAAAGTGGGGTAGTCTCTTTATTGAAAGAAACGTGGACTATGGCGGCGTTGATGGCGCTCAAGCCCAGCCAGGAGGCCAGCACTATGGCAACGCCGATCACGCCGGCGGTGATGTGTTCTTTGGCCGCCTTTTTCCCTGCAGGATTGCTCCCCGCGGTTAAATAGCTGATCCCTCCCCTGATGATAACGCCGAAGGTTATTATCCCGCAAAGAAAAACGATCAGCCTGAATATGTAAGTGACATAGCCTGTCAGGCTTGTTCCTTCCGTCGGAGTGGCGACGCCGGGTAAAGGAGGATAGTCTATCTCCAAGGCCTTAGCCAATGTTGAAAGGCAAAAAAGACCCGCGAATACGAGGAGAAAATCAAATAATATTTTAGCCTTTTTTTGCATTGTCAGGGTTTAAGGGTTATATCTCATCTCCATATAATTTATTATCGACAGCCAGAAAAAGTTGCCGATACCTGGTATTCCTTCCAGGACGACAGCGATCGGTTTTAAAAATTTGATCATCTTCAATCTTTTTAATTGCTTGCCCTTCGCCAGCTTGTTCCTTTTCCTCCTCGCGGGAGAAGTGCCTCTTTGCCACATCCAACCGGCGAAGAACAGGAAAGAAAATATCTCCACAGGATCGATCGGTTCCAAAGGAGAAATGAGGTCCCAGACATCGAAAAGCATAGACATTGTCATTATCACCATCCCCTCCGGCAAAAGCATGGCGTTTGTGATGACTTGGTTTTGTTCCGCTATCGGCTCTCCATTTTCGTCTTCTATTTCTTCATCTAATTCTTCCGGCATTGTTTTTAAATATTTTCTTTAGCTTCTTTTATCTTGGCCAGTTGTTCCGGGTTTGAAGTGATGATCTGGTCTTCGGTGTACGAGGCGACGATCTTCAGCGACACGTGTTTTTGTCCCGCGAAGAACATACCCTCCCCTACCGGAGTTTCGAGCAACAAAAATTTTTCTTCGTCGGTCAGGCTGAATGTCTGCTGGACGATATCGACCGTGGCAGGACTTTGCTTTAACAACAGTTGCAACGAAGAGTTTGTGATGATCGGTTTGCCGTAGGAAGATTTCATAAAATCGGAAACGTCCTGGGTGATGGTGGTCACTCCCAGCCAGTATTTTCTGGCGCGTTTGGCCAGGCCAAAGAGGAAAGAGGCTCCATCTTCGGTTTGCATCAGCCACCAGGCTTCATCAACCACCAATATTCTTTTTTTCAGTTCGGCTCTGATGGCGTTCCAGATGTAGCGCATAATGATGAACATGGCCATCGGCCTTAGCTCATCCTCCATATCTCTGATGCCAAAAACTACCAATGGATTAGACATCGATATGTTGGTTTTTTGATTGAAGAAAGAAGAGAATGTTCCTTGGGTGAATTTTCTTAACCTTTGCACTAAAGACTGGGCTCCTTGCATCGTTTCCAGTACTGCTTCCAAGTCTGAAAGGATCGGGATCTTTTCCGTCCATGTTGAGGGGTCTGAATCCGGGGTGATATCTTTGGAGGCATAGGTCTCGGTTAGGGCTTGGTCGATGATGCCGTCTTCTTCGGGGGAAAGCCCTCCGAACATGATCCTGACCAGCCCGACCAGGTTGATGATGTTGGAACGCAAGACGTCTTCGGGTTTTTCATCTTCGCGCGGAACAGGGAGATCGAAAGGGTTGATGTGGTCATCGGAGCTTAAAGATATTTTGAAGAAAGATCCTCCCACCGCATCGGAAAGCATTTCGTATTCGTTCTCCGGATCGACGATGATGTTGTCCACTCCCATCATAAGAGAGCGCAACACTTCCAGTTTGACGGCGTAAGATTTACCGGAACCGGATTTCGCGAAAATGACCATATTGGCGTTTTCCAGCGTGAATCTGTCAAAAAGCACCAGCGAACTGTTGTGCTTGTTCATCCCGTAAAGAATGCCTTCGTTGGAACTTAGGTCGAAAGAGACAAAAGGAAAGATCGAGGATAGCGGCCCGGTGTTGATGCTGTTGTGGACCTGCAATTGGTCCAAAGCGTAAGGAGAGGAAGATATAAACCCTTCTTTTTGCTGGTACAAAGCCGGTTTTAAATAGATCAAACGGGACTCAAGCACCGATCTTAGAGTGGTTTCGATCTCCGTCATTTGGGCTTCGGAGTCCGCGTAGGCTGTAATGTACAGCCCGAATTTGAACATTTTTTCCTGGGCGGTCTGCAAGTTGTCGCGCAAATTTTCAAGGTCGCTGTAAGCTGTTTCCAGAGCGGGGTCTCTGATCATCCCCTTCTCTTCGTTCTTGAGTATTTCCACCTGGATGTCGGTTACTTTCCGGCGCAGTTTTTTTAATGTTTCGGCCGTATCCATCGGGTGGAAAAAGAAAGAGATGTCCAAAGGGATATCGAGATTGATTATCGGGGAAAGCCAGCCGGTGGTCAGATATCTCGGATATGAAAAAACAAAGTAGGTCTTGGTGAACTTCTCCCCCAGCTTTAAATAGTTTTGTTTTATTTCGATCGAAGCCGGCGCGATGATATCTTTAGCGCTTATCTTGTCGGCTTCGAAAAGTTTTTCGGATTTTTCTTGTTTGAACAGGCTCATAAATTTAGATCAACATTTCCGGCGGTAACTCCGGGTAATATCCCGATTCGGCTTCTTTGGGATGATGGTAGGACCAAAGCAGTTCGATGACCTCCGGAGTGGCCATGGGGCTGGCCCTCAAGCCGCAGCGCCTCAAACCCAAAACAACATATTCCATCCTTTGCCATAACTGGTATTTGCCTCGCTGAAATTTGTCTTCGGTCAGGTCTTTTTTGGCTCCGCTGGCGTTTTTCGCGGTCGCTCCCGGAGCTCCTGGAATTTCAATAAGCGGGTAATAAGGGACGACTACGTAAAAACTTTTGGACATTATCGTTCCCCCTCCGATAATCTGTTCGATGAATTTGCGGTACTCGGCGGTCTGCGTTTTTAACAATTCGTTTTCCTGCTTCGCTTCGATCTCTTTAAGCTTCTCCAAATAGCCGGTGATGTTCAGCCTCCTTGACTGCGCCAGTATCTGGCAGGAAAAATCCAATGAGTTCAGGAAATCCTGGAATTGGTAGATTATCCCGGTTTGTTCGTCTTCGGATTTCAGAGCGAAATTCAAAGAAGAGACAAGCAGTATGCCTCTTAGAGATCTGTCTTTCATCACTATCACTCCCTCGCGGATCTGGTCTATCGGTATGAATTGCTGGGTTGGTGTGTTGGCCATGTTGGTCTTAATTGCCGAATTCTATTTTTTTGCTTAAATCTTTGATCTTGCTTATCTTGGCTATTTTCAAGGGAGAATCTTTTTCCGGTTCTTTTCTTGCCGCCGGTTGCGGCCTTTTTTCGTAATATATCGTAGCCTCTTTTCTTTTCCAAAGATAAAGTTTGGGGGCGGCCGTAAAGTTGAGGCAGTTTTTCAAGACAGTGGTCACATTCAAGCCATTGACTTTCATGAACCCCAAAGCGAGGGCCCCGGCCATGACCGTTATTGCGGCGATAGTGAACAGGAATAAATTTTTACTGCCTAATGTGATCCACAGAAAAACGCATATTCCGATGGCGAAAAAGAAAATGACCGTCTGCCTGGGGGTCAGCGGCCCTAAAAATCCTGTTTCTTTTTCAATGAATTGGGGGACCTGAAATTGCATATCGTTTTAAAATTAACTTAATGGCTCGCGGTAGTCGTCGCTTCCTTTCTGCGCAGGCGAAGCCGGGGGCCTTTCGGACTTCTGGCCGGCATCTTGTTTCGTGATCGCCGCGTTGATCCTTTCCTGGGCATCTTCCAAATTTTCCAAAGACGGGCCTTCGGGAGATTCTTGTATCTCGTTTGGCTCGGGGACCGGAGATGGCTCCATCTCTTCGGCCTCGATGCTTGAGCCTTCTTCCTGCGGTTCTCCTGGCCCTGCGACTGGCAACGGTTCTGTCTCCTGCGCCGGTTCTGGCATTGCTTCCGCTTCTTTTTTAGTTCTCGTCATTGGGATAGCCGCGATGGAGTCTTTCAGAGGCTCAAAGACAGATTCGTTTATCGCGGTATAAATGCTGTTGGCTTCTTCATTGCTAAGATTAAAATCCAATTCCAAACTGATCTTGAATTCTTGGACCGGCATTTCTCCCATTAAAACCCTGCCGACATATTTGCCCACTTCCGAGGTTCTTCCCTCCTCTCCTCCGATGTCCGCGCAGGCGTTAAAAATAACCTCGGCGGTTTTTTCGGAAAAGATCGCTTCTTGGAGCTCTTCGGGCAAGGTTTCGTAGATGGCCCAAATCTCTTCTTGAGTATATTCTTTTTGCATATCTGACGATTATTTTAACATAAAAAAATATTTGTCAAAAGACAAAGGTTTTCCCCTGTTCGGCTCCGTTGTCCTTGAAAAAAATTTTGCAGGCCCTCTTTAATTTTTAAGCGCGGGATTCGTTGACAAAAAGCGAGAGATGTGTTATAAATCAGCAAGCCTATGTAAAAGGCCAAAGGTTAGCGATAATCTTAATCTAAAGATTATTCCCTCACCTATGGTCGACATTAGGCGGGAATGATCTTTTATAATAAAAATATATGGTTTCATTGGCTGTATTGATAATTTTTTTAGTGATAGCCGCTTTGTCTTTTGCTCTTTTGATAAAGCCAGAAGAGGTAGAAGAAGGTAAGGTAAAACTGATAGAAGCGTTCGGCCAATTTTCTAAAATATTGGTTGGTACGACAGGATTTGGTTCCGATGATTCTGGAAATATCGTTTCGGGCGGAAAGAGTTACCGCATTCTCATGGGAATATTTTTTGCGGGATATAGGGGCATACATAAATCCCGGATGATCGAAGAGATCAAGGATGGTTCCGAAATAATTTTTCATCAGGAGAAGCCTCCGGTAGCGGAGATCGAGAGAGCTGATTCCATTTCGTTGAAGCGTAAATCTGTGACGTTGAAGATCATGGACATAGAAACTTTGGACAACTTCAACATGGAAGTTAGCGTGGTAGTGTATTCAAGGTTGCTTAATCCGATGGTTTTCTACAAAGTAGGCTCTCCAGAAATGAACTGCTATCAAAATCTTGTCTCGGAGATCAGAGATATCTTTTGGGAAAAAACCGTCGCGGAGATAACCAGCGCAAAAGGCAGCTTGGACGAGGATTTTTTTAAAGCGCTGACTGATCGTAAAGTGATAAAAAAAATATTATCCGAACTGTCTTATAGTGTAGAGGGGCTTGAGTTTATACAAGTAGATCCTCCTGAAGAGTATAGACAGGCTATGGCAGCTCCGGAATTGGCCAGAAAGAATGCAGAAGCTTTAGTGGCAAAAGCTAAAGGAGAGAAAGACTCCGCCATATTGGTGGCCGAAGGCAAAAAACAGGCCGCTATCCTGGAGTCTCAAGGGGATCTGGAAGCAAGCGAGAACAGATCTGAGGCGGAAAGAAAAACAGTCAAGATGCTAAAACAGGAATTTGGCCCAGAAGGAGCATTAGCCGCTCATCAAACAATGGCTCTTTCTGTATCTTCATTGGTAGTTGCCTTGAGGAGCGACCATATACACGGAATAGGGAAAGAAGGATTGAAACTGACAGATATCGCAAGTGATTTAAAAAAGGAGCCTAAATAGGCTCCTTTTTCGATTCGTCAGGCACAGGCTATTTTTTATTCTTCATATCGTAGAACCTATTGATAGTGCTTCCTCCTCCCGAGCTCGATGAACTGCCTTCTCCGGGCTGTTCGGAATTTGCTTGTTGCTCATGCCTACCTTGCCTTTCGTTATCTTCTTTCGCTTTTCGAGCGTAAGTTTCTATAGGCTCGCCATGCGGGCCAACTAATCCCGATGCTTTTTTGCTTTCGCTGCCGTTGTGCACTCCGAGTGTCTTAAGCGCTGAGAATAGCGACGGGTTTTTTTCTTCCATCTTCTTCAGGTCTTCTGGGGAAACACTTTTTAGGTGCTTAGATATTCCGATGCCGATATTTTTATTCATCTTAGCTATCGATCCGAATTTCTCTCCGGTCATGGATTCAAGCATTTTGTCATAAACTGGAGGAGTGTCGAAAGAGTCTGAGATGACGTCTTTTGCAATGTTTTTGTTCTTGAAATCAGCGACTTTCTCCAGCTTGTCCACATAAATATCCGGCGCTGTTTGAGCCAAGCCTTTCATTGCCACGCCCAACTCGTCTGACATCTGCACGCCCACCGACTTAACAACCGATTCCAACACACCAGTCTTTAGATCAAGTAATGACTGGCTGAATCCAGCTCCTTTGAAAGAGTCTCCGATCAACGATTTGAGATCCTTGCCTTCCACTTCCTGAGATAATTTTTCCACTTCTTGCGAATACATACCCGTGGTCATGGATTTTAGATTGTTCACATGAGCTTCCGCGAATTTATCATTAGCTTTGGCCAGTAGCGCTTTTTGGCTTCCGCCAGCATGTTGCATAAATGCGTCGACTGCTCCCGGTCTGGTGGTAAAGTCTCCTCCCAACTCTTTCATATCCTCTTCTTTCTTAAGACCTTTAACGAGTTCGGCCTCTGTCATGCTAAGACCCAAGTCTGTGTCGGGTTGATATAGCCCTAAAGAGTGCCTGGCTATCGTCCTGGCCTCGTCTTTTTTCCCTTCCGCAATCAGCCCCTTCGTCATGGCGCTGACCTGATTTTTATTCATGCCCTTCAACTTTTTTTCCAATTCTTCTTGATTTTTTTTGTCTTGGAGCCCAGTGGCCATTATCAGACCAGCTTCAGTATTTCCAGCTAGACCGATAGTCCCTAACATAGCTTCATCGATAGTCCTGCCGATATCTCTTTTCCCGAGCTTTTTAGCCCTGTCAGCGGCTTCGTTCACAAATTGGTCTCTCTTATTGGCGACTGCAGCTCCTGCTTTTTGGGTACTCCTTATCGGAGCTCCGACAGCTCCGGCTGCGACTCTCTTAGCCCATCCGATGGGATTTTTCTCCCCAGCTCCCCAAGTGGGTCCTTTAAGATTAGATACGGCTTCTGCCACCTTTCCGGTCGCTCTGCTTTTTACGGCTGCTTTTCCGGTATCTCTGGCTCTATCAACGCCAAATTTTTTAGTGGCGTTTCCGAACTTTGTTGTTTGGCCCTTTGCGAAGTTTATGGCTATATCGGAACCGGCGGCGCTCGTATCAAGGGCTTGGAAAAATCCGTAGTATATGAAAAATATTGCTACGGTGTAAGGCAAAAGGTCTGCCATCATCCCTATTTCACTGCCGTCGGCGGGAGCGATGAAATTGCCTTGAGATATGACAGAGATCATCTGTTCTCCGAGGAAGAAGAAGAACGCCCCGCTGGCTCCGACAAAAGACCAATTGACCAATTGAGTCAGCCACTTGTCGAAATAGGCGGAAGTCCCTTTTATTGGCAACGCCTTGAAAGCCATTGCCAGCGGCGCCAGGATGATCGTTATCAGCAGGGCTATATATCTCATCAAGAACAGAACAGTGTAAAGCAGAACGGCTACTATTAATAGAAAATCAAAAATGACCAGAAAGATGAATTTTACCATGACGCTTCCATCAAAAATTGAGCTGGTGTCGGCCAGATCATTTTTGATGATCCTAGCGGCATCGCTGGATTGGGCGGAAATAGCATCTCCCCCTGAAAATCCCGAGCCTATGAAAAAACTGGCGATCATATTGGAAGCATCTATGACTAGGCCGCAGAAGATAGAAGAGAACGGCAAGAGAAGGGCCACTATTATCAGAATAGGCAGAGCTTTTTTGTAGTCTGCGGCGCCTCCCAGTTTTAGCGCTGTGCTTACGCCAATGACCAAAACGGCAATAATGATGGCTATATAGGCGAGATTCAGAGTTATTTGATTGGCGCTGTTGACGAAAGCATTGTTGGTCAAAGGAACTTTAAAAAAATCCGGGCTGGCCACCCAAGAGAAAACGCCTACGCAGAAACCTAAAATTCCGTTTATGGCGTTTAGGATCGCCAAAAGAACTTTTTGAACGATTTCTTTTGCTATGTTCTCGGCGGTTGGAAATGCAAAGAGCTTGATAGCGGGCCCTGAGGATGCGAGAACCATTCCCCCCAGGACCAAAGCGCTTAAAGAAAAGCCGGCTGCGATGCGGCCGACGATTTTTATAAATTTAGAAAAATATTTTGAGGTCATTGAATATGATTATACCACTAAATAATATTTTTTAGAGAGAGATCGGATGCGATTTTTATCCACTCCCCCATCGAAAGGGTTTCCGCTCTCCGGCTGGGCTGGATATCGTTTTCCAAAAGCCAATCGCTGATCTTTATTCTATCAGCTTTTAAAGATTTCGATAAGTTGTTGATAAGTTGTTTGCGCGGTTGGGAAAATCCTCCCCTTAAAATTTTGAAAAACAGTTCCCGGTCGATCGAAGCGTCGACAGGTTCGGGAGTTATTTTGATGATCGCCGCGTCCACTGCCGGAACCGGCCAAAATGCCCCCCTCTTTATATATCCCATTATTTTGGGCCGGGCGTAGAATTGGACCGAAGCGGACAGCATGGTCATATCGGGAGGATTGCCGGCTATGCGCTGGGCAACTTCTTTTTGCATTATGAAGATCATATCTTTGGGCGGGTTCTTCGACTCGAGCAATATCCGTATCAAATGGCTTGTCAGATAGAAAGGGATGTTCCCCGCCGCCTTATACTCCAACCCGTCCATTTGGCCGCTTTCCAGGAACGCCAGAATATCCTGATTGATTATCTCCACGTTTTTAATATCGAGGTTTGCCAATTCTTCAGAAAGGATCCCGACCATTTGGCGATCTTTTTCCACGGCTATCATTTTTCCGGCGGCCAGCGCCAGCTCTTTGGTCAGGACGCCGATGCCCGGACCGATCTCCATGACCAGGTCGGTCTTTTCGAAGCCTCCGGCTTCGACCAATTTCTTGACGGCGCTTTTATCTACCAAAAAATTCTGCCCCAGCTTCTTCTGGGGTTCGATGCCGTATTTTTTCAAAAGCTCTTTGGTTTGTTGTATTGTGGATAAATTGCTTGACATAAGGGGCGTTAATTATTAAATTATATAGCGTATTTCTAAATATTTCCAACTTTTAATAAAGAGTCTGATCTTGCGAGG
>Ga0172381_10007169_pt1 | contig 11070 bp, 14 predicted proteins | sample Leawel6488metaG_FD_119754 | JGI IMG/M metagenome (GOLD analysis project Ga0172381, IMG submission 119754) | Leachate microbial communities from a municipal landfill in Southern Ontario, Canada - Leachate well 64-88 metaG | ecosystem: Engineered > Solid waste > Landfill > Unclassified | place... | reverse complement strand
ATATTCAATTAAATCAATTATATATTGTCTAGTTTCTATCATTTCTTCTACAAAATTAACCCTATATTTCTTAGTAAATTTACTAATAGATTGACAATCTGAAATATCTCCATTTAATTGTAAAATATCAACTTTATTTATATAATTTTTAAATGTTTCTATAGGAAGTTGAAAGGGAACATGAAGATCAGAAATTGAAAGTATCCTAGTAGCAACACCATTACTTTTAAGATAATTATCATATTCTAGTATTCCATAAGCAATTTTTCTTAAATGGTCTGCACTACAGTCTACCCCTAATATATCAACAATTTCTTGCCATTCTATATCATGTTTTTCTACAAGTTTAAGTTTACAAAGTCTTAATTTCCATTCAAAATTAGACTCTGAATCTTTTTTCAAGCATACATCCAAAATGTATCCTCCTTTTATTTTAAAGGTTATAAATAAGTATAAGAAGAATGGGTAGTCACAATTAAGTTAACTCCCATTCTTTTTTGATGGTAGTTTACAAACATTTATCCATTGGCATTGTGTAGACACAACCCCAAGTACCATCTGATAAACATACGGCAATTAATAGGCAGAATGGTAACTAAGCCACTCAATTCCATTCTGACTAGCATCCTATTAGTTGCAAGATGATTAATACGATTTTGGTAGGATTCGTAACCTCTATTAATTAGATAGGTAACTGCTCTGCAAATCAACATTATTGTTTGCTTAAAGTCAATTCCTACTAGTTAAGGTATCTTTAGAGAGAGTAATTAATTCACCTTAGTGTTAATTACTCTTTTATCTCTAAATGAAATACACTATACAATGTATTTGTGTATTTAAAGTCTTTAATAGGGAAGTCACTCGTACTTCCCATTTTGAATAAATATAATGTCTACCTCACTCGTAAGTAGAACTTTTTGTTAAATTTAATCAGTCCAATCCATCTGACCTACCATTCGACTAATTTCACTTCTATAATCTTCAACCATATTAACTTGTGCAGAAATTAATTTATCTTTAAAATTATTACTTGCAGTAGTTAATCCATTTCGATTTATACAATACTTATTATCAATCTGATTCGTAGAACCATCTAATAAAACAATAGTATCTTCTCCGACTCTTGAAAGTAATCTTTCCATTTCAGAAGGAGTAAAATCCTGACACTCGTTAACGTACCAAATCGCTTTGCGCACAGAGCGTCCTTTAGCAAATTGAATTGGTAATATATCTAGTTTATTATTTCTAAGCAAAATGTCAGTTACATTATCTTCAGAAGTAACATCACACAAAACTCCTAAATACGGTTCAAATTTTTCCACAACATTGCCAGGGATAGGAGGGAATTCCTTTCTATTCTTTGGCGGAGAATCACTTTTAATAAAATATAATTTATTAAATTTTTCTTTTTCAAGCATCTGTAATGCCCAATGAATCATAAGGTATGACTTACCAACACCGTATTTTGAGTCAGTTATTTTTATTTTAACATTATCATTTTGAAGCATATGTATAAACGCTTTTTGATAAATATCTAAAGGTTCAATTTTATTTGTATATTTATTTATTATAGGTTTTACTTTTACTTCTTCAAGATAATTACCATTCCATGTATATAATTTCTTATCCTCAGATGCAATAATATTAATTATTATATATTCATTAGGATAAAGATTATTTAAATCAATATTTTCGTTCAAATTAGCATATTCTTGTTTTGTTAATGATATTGTTCTAATACCTGTATAAATATCATTTTCTTTTTCCTCAAACTCAAACATCTGACAGGGAAGTCCTAACGCTTTTGCTTTGATCAACATTGTGAAATCATCTGTTAAAAGTACACAGTCTTTATCATTTACCCACACATCATTAAAGAAACTGAGTATAGTATTGTCATTTTTATGATCTAAAAATCTATGTACGCTTTTCATACAAGAATAATCAAGTTTAATTTCCACATTATCTGCTTCTATGATTTTTCTAATACTTTGCCTAGCAAGATAACCTACTCGCTCACTAGTTTTTAAATTATCTAATTCTTCCAAACTCACTATTGATAAGTAACATTTTTGATAATCAGAAAATTTAAACTTTGGGTTTAAAACAACGGATGTGTCTAAAAATACTGCACTCAATAAAGTTCCAACCCTTCTAAGAAAGATTTATATTTTTACTTTTTAAATATAAGTATTTATCAAAATCTGCCTGATGCACATATCTAGTCTTATGCCTAGCTGGTTTATTAGGGCAAGTTCGTGACCATTCTTTATTCTCTTTTTTATTTCCATTGAGTATTTTTAATTGAAACATTTCTAAAAAAATTGATTTAGGTACTTTGACCAATTAATTTATTACTCCTTTATTGTTTAGTTAAATAATTAAATAAATTTAAAATAGGGGATAGTATTATCGACCACAATACTATACAATAGTAAAATAAAAGTTAATATATATTACTATCATATACAAGGTTTTAGCTATCCCTTAATAATACCTAAAAAATGGACTTAAACAAGTATAAATTTCTAAAAAATTGCCAAAATCAAATATATTAACCATTTAGCACTCTTTTAATATTATTTATTTTAACATTTTTATATCTATTCCCAAATAAAATATAATTATAATTGTTATAATTTTTAATAAGAACATTATCATTTAATTCTTTATTAATAAAACATTTTAACACTTGTTTGCGTTTAGACATAAATAATAAATTTAAAGTTAATATACTGTACTTTCTAAATCCAAAAAAATCTTCTTGTTCTCGATCAAAACATTGTTTTAAAACAAATAAAATTGTAGCATCACTAGGTTTTAATTTTTTTAACTTACTAATAGCTTGTTTTTTACTTTTAATTTGAACGGTTACTTTAGCTTTATCATTTAGTGGACATGTTTTTACTTTTAGACCATTAATCCTTTTACCACATATTTCAATAACTTTAAAAATAGCATTGGCACTATTTTTATTGTACGCACCATTATATTCTTTAATTAGCAAACTACCTAATTCTTTATGCTTCTCTCCTTTTAATCTATTACCACCTTCAAATACTAATACATCCTGTAATATATCAAGAGGGGTTTTAAATTTTTCGAAAATCCTATAATCATTAAAATCAGATATCATTGAAAAGAAATTAGGAACTATCATTTTATCTACTTGGTTCCCATATTTATCTTCTTCATTAATGAACTTTAAAGAATCTATATGCCTTATTTTACTTAATTCTTGACTCATTTTTACATTATCAAAAATCTTTTTACTTTTATCAATTTCAATTTGGCTCAAACTAGATAATTTACTACTTGCCTGATAAAATTCATCAATAACTTCATCTGGTTTACCTTGAATAATTGCTTCATTCAAATATGAATTAATTATCTGAGAAAGATTAATAATTTTACCAATATAATTATTACTTAAAATCACATCTAATTTACATATTTCATTTATATTATATTTTCTTAATTTTGATTTACCTTCAACTTTATTAATAGGAGTAGGGAAGTTATCTTCACAATATTTAGCTTTACTATATAGTATGGGTTCAGGAAAAAGTATAAAAGTATCGCTATCTGTGTCTGCGCCCTGTAAACGATCTGGCGCATCATTATCAAAAAAATTAATAGCACATATATTTTTTGTAAAATTAAACCAATCTTCAAATTCTTTATGGTATTTATTTTTAGTATACATTACATTGCCAGATAACACATGAGGATTTCTCGAAGCACAAAATTCTTGTCCATCTTTATAATAAGAACAATATATTTCTCTTCCTCCCATGATAGAAAAACCATTATATTTTCCAATTGAAGCCAAAAGCATTTCATAGGGGTTAGAAAATAAAGTCACATATTTAGAATCTTTAATTCTTATCTTACCCTTTCTTAAATGTCTTATATAATTAGCAATTAAATCACTTTTCATTTTTTTAAATTTATCAGTATATTGAATATCTGAATTAACTAATAATAATGCACTCATTAATTCAGTGTTTTCATATAAATTAAGATCATCGTCCTCTTCTGATTCTTCTAAATATTTTTCAAGTTTTAAAATAGATTTTGCATCACAACCTAAATAACTTTTAAATACAGCATTATCATTTTTCAAAAGATTTACATATTCTCTTTCATCTTTGGTTAATTCCATTAATTCGTCATAAGTTAAATTAGGAATACTGTTAATCAACTGATATGTAAGTCTATTATAATTACCATAATTACCTTCTTTATCATTTTTAACTACTCCAAATATATTATCTATATTATCTTGCCAATGATTATAGCATTTTTTATTAATTAGAAACTTTTCTTCTTTGCTTAAATCATCATACTCTTTTTTTGTTTTTGACTCCGTAAATTTATAAGCCAATTTTAAAAATTTTAAAGAATTAGGGGTAGTTACTAACTTAATATCACAAGCATTATATGTATTACCAAACATATCGTCAAGAGTATCAATATCATTATACCTAAACCACTCTTGAAGTTTGGTATTAAATGCACAACACTTAAACATATCACTTCTTAAAAGCATAAAACCTTTATCTGATTTCTCATATCCTAAAAATATGGACTCATCGAGCAATCCCTGCCCATCAGTTAAGCAGTTATTTAATAATATTTTTTCATTATGCGTTTCTAATTTTTCATTAATTTCTCTAGTAACGCTTGCAGTAATTTCAAACTCTTTCCCATAAATATCATCAATTAATAATATCTCTTTTTTAGGATCAAGATTAATTGTAAATTCTATATTACTTAAAATTAATGATTCATAAGCTAAAAGAGAAGTTAAGTCGCATTCTTCATCTTCTTCAAATTTAATTTCCAATCTACTTCTACTTAATAAAATATTCTTCATATCTTCTTGGATAAATAATGAATAACCGTTTTTTGCTTTGGCGGGACTTCTTTTATAAAAAACATACTTAATATTATCTATTAGAAACCCGTTATTATACAAGTAATTTCTTATTTTCTTTTTGGTTGCTATGGTTTTACGTTTTTTATTCTCTTCATCCCATATCGTATAGTTTTTATCAAAAGTTACATTGATTATTTTTTTAGTATATTGTTTATTATTTAAACAATAAAAGGAGTCTGAAAAATTATCATTAACTCTAATACCTTCAAGACTATAGGGGAATGTAGCTGAAAATAATTTAATTAAATCTCTTTTTTTAGAAGTTGTATTTTCTTTATTAATTATATCTTTATATATGTATACGGCTTCAAGGTTCATTAAATAAGTGTTCTCTTGCTTCAAATAAAATATATCCTTTCTAATCGAGATCGATTAATAATTTATTAGAATATTTTTTAATTTTATTAACAAATTGATTCCAAGTTATTTCTTCTTTAATATAATCCCAATAAGTAAATGTTCGGAAAGTAGCATTTTTAATTGCCTCATCGGTAATTAATTCTTTTCCAGTTAATGCTTCATCAATTTCTAAATATCTATCTGCTACTTTTTCACACAAATCATCATATTCAAAACTATCTTCTTTAAGAGTATCGATGTATTCATTAACTGGTTTTAAAGAATCCAAAATATATTTTATAGTTTCTTTATTTTTAATATCCTTTGCTAAAAATTTCATAAAATATTATTCCTCCTCTTCATCACTAAAAAACATATCTAAAATACCCTCATATACTCCTTCATCATCCTGACCACTTTCTATCCTACACAAACAACTAACCCTTGCGCCATCAATAAAATAACTCATATCTTCTTTAATTCTATTTATTTCTTTTTCTATATCTTCACAATAGTAACCAACAATAAAGTCTACTAATCCATAATTAGGCGGGTTCCAAAATGTTTCTAAGAAATATTTCTTTTCACCACGTTGGATATCCATATTCTTTGAGAATAAAAATCTAAACTCACCTAAATCACCAATATTAATTTGATAAAATGTACCCTTAATAATTTCATTACTCATATATAGTTCCTTCTTTCTTATATTTTTTAACTAGTTACATATGCTAAAAATCCAAATACAATTATTGCAGGTATTATAAATGAACTTATAGTTAAATCATTTTGATTTGTATTTCTACTATATTTCTTTCTATTACTATCCCTTAAAGCATAGCTAATCCCTCTAGCAATTGAACGATTTAAAACTGAATAATTCCGAGGTCGCATCATCATGATTTAATCCCTCCCCATTATTTCTCTAACTACACAATCAGTCTCATGTGCAATCTCTCGGTAAAAACTACTCTGGCATTCAAAATCACAAAAAGGTATAAGTGAACCTTCTGGTAATTGCTTCCCACATCGGTCACACCATTTGTACGTTTTTACTGTTTCAATTAGTTTAAAACTATTATCACCAACGCCATTATTTATATTACTATTTTCCTTATTATTACGAATTTTCACCATATTTTCTTGAATTTCCTCTCTTTATTATACTAATTTCTAATTTTTCACCTGTATTATAAAACAATAATTTACTGAGATTAACACCACAGACGAAATAACTTTCAACCTTTTGATCGTCAGTATGTAAGAATAAACCACCATCTTCTTCCATAAGCAAAGACGTACCATTTTTGATTATCTTTACATATACCAATGGTCTTAACTGAGATTCAAAAATATTATCTAATACTTGCGAAATATTAACTATACCTACTTCAGTATATAATTCAAATTCTCCATTATCATTCATATCAAATTTTCCTATACCAGTAAAATCATAATTGTAATTATTATAATCCATTATATATAATTCCTCCTTTATAAATTTTAGTCTAACCCCTATATTTTTATAGTGATTTTCTAATATGTGTAGTTTATAATTCCGTTCAAGATTGAACGATAAGATATAAAATAAGTAATTCATTTTTTGAAGGTAATTTATAACTAACTAATCTACTTTTTTATTTTTACTAACTTTCTCTAATTTCTCCTTTTCCTTCTTAACCTTTTCATCTGCTTTCATTTTCTTCATGCGCTCTGAGGCGGCGAGTTTTTGTTCATCAGACATAACCTTTTTCTTTGGAGTTCTAATTGTGATAAGACGTTTAGGGAACTCGTATTCTGAACCTTCTTTTATATTATCGAAGATTTGATCACCTGTTTTCTTAAATGTATCTGGATATTGCTTACAATATTTATCAAGTTTGTTTAAAAGTGCCTTGTTAAAAGTTATCAACTGACAGATTGAGGTAGAATCATCCCAACCCATTGTTGTTTCACGATCTTCTGCTGGTACTGACATATGTATAAATTCCTTCTTTCTTCATTTTAATAAAGTGTATATATTTATTTTTTGGTTTTGTTACACTTCCAGTAAACATTCATCATTTTCAAAAAACTATATCCCAATTTTGTAAGCCTACCGTCTATTACTAGGTATTGCCTTGTATGTTTGTTATGTACGGGGGAGGGGATCATGGGTGTTGCGCCTCCTTTCTTATTATTTTGTTTTAGTTTGGTAATTAGGTATTATGTATTATTTAAGTTAATATTCTAATTGATTAACTACTTGAATTATACCACAAATATAATAGAAATACAATAAAATTATTTTACAAATCTAAGAAACAAATTAGAAATCAAAACTTTTATTATTAATCTTTTGCGTCACACTCCTTTTTATATTTGATTCTTTCTTATCGGTATAAATTAAACCCAATTCATCAACTTTACATTTAATCTGAAAATCAAAATTCTTCTTATCATCATACAATCCAATAAAAGTAGTATTATAATGCTTTTCTTTAGTCCAATAATTATTATCATACCTGATTAAATGTAATTCATCTTGAAGTATATTATTATATCTCTGAATAGTGCGTGAATCGGTTACTAACTGTTTAAGTTTTCCCTGCGTTAAATAACCAAACTTACTATCATTGTTACATGACCGTCTACAAGCTATAAAATATCTGATTAAACTGAACTTACCTAAATTAGAATTATGCAAATGTTGAAATATACTATCTATCTCCTTATTTTTAATGATTAAATAATCATTAGCAGGAGTAGAGGGTAACTCAACATAAAATAGATAATTTTTATTTTTATTCTGTATATTATCTATAGAGATATTGCTATAATGTAAATCATATGAACTAATTATAAAACCCTTTTTACTTAATGATAAAAATATGTCTGTTAAAATCCCAACAATCTTTTTATTTGAACTACTATTGATAAACATATAACTACAAAGCATTTCTATACTACACAAACTAACTGAATGATAGTGTATATAATTTCTATATAATAATATCAATACAGTCAATTCTTCATTTGATAAACTTAAATTGTCATACCATGTGTTAGGTATTATAATAGTTGATTCTTGAAAATCGTTATTCACAATAATAATCTCCTTTAATTATTTCTATATTTTTCTTTGAGCAGAAGGAGATCATTAACTGCATTATTAAAAGCAGAGGATTCCACAAAAGAATATTTAATAATCTCTTTATTGGTTATAGAATCTAATTCATTAAACTTATAATAGTTGAAACCTAAAAATGACAAAGCTTCTGCCAGATATTTTTTATGTATTACTCGATAATTCATATTCCACAATACTCCTTTTTTAATAAAATAATAAAAATATTTATTGCATCACCATTTTGGTGTTAAATTCTATGGTCTGCTTGTAAAGTAACACCATTTTGGTGATGCAATACCTCGAAAGTAACACCAAAATTACATACAAATCACAGTGAATATATATTAATATAGTAATAAATCTAAAAAGAATTATAAATAATTAACTCCTAATTGCTTTAACGCAATTAGCAAATATTTATATTATCATTATGATTTAATTTTCTTATAAGGAACATATTTACCATTATTCTTTTCAATATTTCTCATAAATTGTCTTAGTATTGCTTTATCTTTATTAGTTGCTATTCTGTTACCTGCAATTGGTTTTTTACTATCAAAAACTAATTGTAATGTATCCTCATGATTATATCCATTATTAATACTATCATATTGTTTAATATATTTATCTTCAAATATGAGCAATAATTGTTGTTTAGCATAATTATTAAGACTACTATCAATTTCTTCTATTATCTCAAATACAAAACTAATTTCGCCATCTCTATTCCATGCTTCTTGTAATTTCTTTGAATGATGTTTATTATTATTTAAATCCTCTTTATGTACTTGCCATCTTGTTTCAATATCATTACTTTCACCTATATAGACATTACCATCCCATATGTTCTCTATTTTGTAGATACCTTTAGTCATATAATCCTTCTTTCATAATTGATTAAATTTTATTGGTTAGATAAAATATAAATATTTATTTTACGATTATGATACTAACTTGAAATACCATATTTTTTATAAAGATGTTGTTGAGGAGCAAATTCTCCAAAATATTTTTTCTCTGCTTGTAAACGAGCTTTAATAGCATCATCAATATTTATATACTGACCTAAATGAATTCTCTTACCTTTATATGTAATATATGCTCTCCATCTGTTATCTTTATTAGTCCAATTTACTCCGGTTATTCCACTTGTATTAATTTTACTTAAACCTTGATTACATGTATTTTCTTGAGAAGTGCATATTCTTAAATTACTTTTACGATTATTTAAAGGATTTCTATCAATATGATCTACTTTTATATTTCTATTTGTGATATCAAGAATATATCTATGTAATTGAATTAATGGTTCATTTATACTATTGCCTGATTTAACATATCCATCAACAAATCTCCATTTGCGAAATCTACATTTTTCAATATTATCCAAATCTATAATTGTTCTATAATTGTTCTATTAATTTCTTGATTATTTCTATTATATAAAATAATTTCAGCATAATCATTATATTTTATAATTTTATTTTTATCAAAAATATTTCGTTTTTGTATTTCACCTGTTAATTTTAATTGCCTATTATGTTTACTACATAATATTTTATTAAATTGACTTCTATAACTAACTCTGGTTGTTTCGCTTGTAATTTGACATACCTCGCAAACCCTTATTACTTTTTCTATTGCTTTTTTCCTACCCAAATTATCACCTCACAATCATATAGTTAAGTTTATTATAATATAAAAATAAATATATGTCAACTAAAATATAATAAATATATTTATTATCTACCCAACACTAAACTCATTTAATTTACTCTTCATTTTCTCTTTTGTTGGGTGGGTATAAACCATCACAGTATCTAATCGTGCGTGACCTAACTGTTGTTGTAATTGACGCACATCCAAAACACCATCTTCTAATGTACTTGACGAAAAACGATGACGAAGTGAGTGCGGTGTAATCTTATTGCTATATTTGTTAAATATCCTTTCAATAGTACCAGTATCTAATTTACTACCCTTTTTAGAAATAAATAAAAATTCACATTTGTCAGCATAATTAGATTTACATCTATGATTAATTATATATTCTTGAATTACTTGAATTGCCTTTTTATTAATAATAATATCTCTTTGCTTATTTCCTTTACCAATAATAGTTATTTCATTATCACCCAAAATTAATCCATCAATTTTAATACTTAAAACCTCAGATATTCTTATGCCTGTATTAGCAATTACTGTTGCTATAGCATAATTTCTATAAGGCTCATTTTTTTCAAGTTTACTAAGAAATATTTTTTCTTCAATTTTAGTTATATTAGTAGGAGAAGTGAATGGTTGTTGTGTTTTTATATGGTCAATCGAAAGCACAACCAAATTCTCCATATACCCATACTTAATCATAAACTCATTGTAACTCTTCAAACTACTCAAACCCCTATTAACACTCTTGGCATTCATATTCTTAACCTTCAACATATAATCTTTATACTTCACAATCTGATCCCTACTAATAATAGGAGATTCATCTACTACCAAACCAAAATACTCAAAGAATAGGTTAATATCTTTTATATAGGAATTTATTGTATTAATAGATTTATTTTGCTCAGTCATGTAGTTGGTGTATTCAGTTAAGTAGTTTGAGGAATTAATTTTTGTGTTTGTTTTGTTCATGCGGTTGTAACCTTCTTTCTTTTATTAATATTATTTTATT
>Ga0172381_10007168_pt1 | contig 11070 bp, 4 predicted proteins | sample Leawel6488metaG_FD_119754 | JGI IMG/M metagenome (GOLD analysis project Ga0172381, IMG submission 119754) | Leachate microbial communities from a municipal landfill in Southern Ontario, Canada - Leachate well 64-88 metaG | ecosystem: Engineered > Solid waste > Landfill > Unclassified | place... | reverse complement strand
TACAGCAAAAGTTTACAGGCCTGAGGATGCTTTACAAAAAATGCTTGCCGATGGCTTTGTTGAGCTTAAGACAGCCGAGGGAAAAAAGATAAAATTTACGTTTCAAGAAATTCCGTCTAAAGGGTATCGTATTTTTGCCTATGAGGGTGACAAAAAGCTTGGCTATTGCGATTTTCAAAAAAATGAAATTGCCATTGGTCATTATCAGGCAGAAGCCATTATGGTTTTTACAACGGCAGGCTATAGCGGCTTGGGACGGGCCATGATGTCACTTGTTTTAGCTTTTGCCAAGGCGCAGGGGTTAGAGAGTTTTGGCGCTAAATGGTTACGCGATCCATCGTTTTGGTATGATTTAGGTTTTGTCCCTGACGGGAAAAATAATTTCCTTTCTTTCTTTTTTGCCCAGAAACAAATTCCTTCTATTCAAATTGCCAACGAAGACGCTCATCGGCTTTATGAAAAAGCTATTCTTTTTGAGCAAGTTATCAAGCGCAATACGTTGAAATCACAGCGGGATGATCTTGTAAGACAAGCGCAAGAGATTGTCAGCCAAAACTCCGGTAGTCGTTTCATTGTTCTTAAAGAAGGCTTCGATGAGATTATTCGTGTTGAATCAGCATATCCTGGAGAAGTTCTTTGGAGTGCAAGTCAACTCTATACAAAACCTGATCCACAAAAAGAATTTGCAGAAGATGGCGATATGCAGCAAAAAATTAAGACGGCAGAATATGTTCATGGAAATTTTCCTGCGTCGCGATATTTTGTCGAAAAGATTTCCTATCCGTTTGTTTTGGATACGGGTGAGGTTATCGAACGCCTTGGCGTGCGTGTTATGGTCATGCAAGAAAACAAAGAGGCTTCGTGGCAGGCGCAGGGTGTTAGCACTAGCAAGCCCCAAGAGAGCGCAGGCGCGTATCAGGAAGAAGACGTAAGGACGGCTGTCGATCAATTGATCACAGATGCTGTTCGAGTGATGCCTCGCGCTGGAGATCGCGCGGGCGATTGGCAAAGATTTAGTCAGATCATTGAACGCCTAGGGAAGGAAAAGAATGTTGAGGTTGTTGTTGTCGGGGGCAGAATGTCGGGGTACGAAGAGATCCCTATCGCGCATAAGGTTATCATTGATGATTATGTCTTTGGCATCAGCTCGGATAAATTAGGCTTTAAAGATTTAAGCGCGAGAGAATCTTTGTTTTTGAAACATCTATTGGATAATGCCGTTGTCCAGCATGTGCCGGATGGTGTTGCGCTGGTTGTGAGAGAGAAACATAAAGGTTATCAGAGAATTTCCGTCATTGACAATGGGCGCGGTTTTCTTGGTTGGGATAATCAACCCGTCTCTATTGCCCAAGCAGCTTTGTTTAACAAAAGGTTTGGGGTTCGCGGCAAAGATGGCATTGGTTTAACGCTGGCATTGAGGCATGGCGCTGACTTTACATTGATCGATGAGGTCAATGAATGGGCCGTCGTTGAGAGAGGTAGAGGCGCTCAGGGATTTGCGATTATAAAGTCTGGAAGCCGTGCTAAATCTTACGGGACGGCGATAGAAGGATATTTTTTAACGGGGTTACAGGTCTTTAAACCTTTTGTGCGAAAGAAGATCAGGACGCTGCTAAAGACCCAAGAATTTTCTGTTGAGGATGTGAGAATGTCGTTTGCTGCGGCATTGAAGAGTAATGAAGATCAGATGCCCAAAGAAAAAAGTAGCAGCACTCTAGGCTTAGATGAGGCGTCGATGAATAGATTGAAACAAGTAATTTCAAAATATTACAGGGGGACAAGTAAGGAACTGGGCGCGCGGGTTGAATGGTTTTTGCCTTATAAGGGCTTAGGGGATGACTTGCTTGACAAGGTTGTTCGTGAAGGACTAAAAGAACAATTTAGAAGCCCCAGTACACATTTTTCACTCGAGCCATTCGAGAACAGGGCTCTTCGTCAAGGAGCTGATGTGTTGGCGCGTGGTAACCTTAGCGAGGTGATCGTGACAACATATGGCGGAGGGTTTTCCTTGTCTTTGGAAAAAACGGCAGGTGACGAAGCTTTAGAATTTGAAGAAGCCCTTAATGCCATCATTAGCGCGTATGATAAACAAGGCAAGAAGACAAATATTGTTTTGACAGTTTACGATTTTGATTCTTCTTCTCTGGGAGATTATCCACGTCAGCTAAAAGGAGTCGTTAGTGCTTACGAGAAGCAATATCCAGGATGGAAAGGGCGCATAGCCTATCGTATTCATTATGGCAATATTCTTGATAGACATTCTTGGCAAGCCATGGCGACACCATCGCATATCACTTTCTGGCGCCATACCTGGGTCGGCAATCTTATGAGCGACTATTTAAGCTATCAAAAGTTAAGTTCTGTTGAAATGGAAATCTTTGCTGATCTTCTGGCGATGAATATTCATCAAGGCGCTCTTATTGTTCGAGAGTCTACGGGGCGAGGATTTTTAAGAATACAAAAGGTCCTTGGCGAGATCTCAGAGAAAGAATCTGCAGTTATTCCTCCAGCAGTTGTTTCTTCTTCGATCCTTGAGGAGAGCCGCGTGGGTACATTTACCTATGGGCAATGGCTCGGGAAGGTTCAAGAAATTATAAATAATAACCGAGATAAAAAGATTTTATTTCTTGTCAATGGTAATCAAGGGTCTGGAAAAACACGTTTTGTTCGAAACGAACTCATGGGTAAGCTTAGCACCATGCAAGCGTCGTTGCTCGAGGAAGATGCGTATCAGTTAAGCTTTTTAGATCATCAAGATGAGCGGAACTTGAAGAAAGTTGAAGGGCTTCTTAATGAGAAGCTCGCGCAATTTAGTATTGTTATTTATGACGGTATCAATAGCTTCAAAATTTATCGGAAGATAGCGGATCAATTAAATATCCATAAAAATAATCAACCCAATCTTGTCGTCAACTTATCCGCTGACAAGCCGGATCCAGGGAGGCTGCCAGACGTTGAGATTTCGTATTTAACTGTTAAGAGTTCGTCGAGCATTATGCCTGTTGCCACGCGAAAACAAAAAAAGCAATTTCGTGAGTTTTTAAGAGAATTCAAGGCTTTGGGCGGGACAACAGTAGCCGGTCCAACAGGATTTTTTGCCTTTCTTAAAGGAAAATGGGATTGTTCAAATTCAGAATTAGCTAAAATTTTAGGATATGCAAACGAGAAGACGATCATCAATTTATTGAGCTTGAAACCAGATGTTTCCGGTCGGATTAACCCGCAAAAAATAAAAGCGATCATTGATTATTTTAGACTTAATTTGCTTGAGCGCGGCAAGGGCAAGAAGATGATGATCGTACCATTTCGTATTTCTGATATCGAGGTGAACAAAAAGAAAAAGCCTTCTTTCCCTGAAGATGCGCAATATTTTCTTAGCATTGCGCAGGAAACGGGTGCAGAGAAAGTTTTATCCGCGGATATCTTTAGCAAGGCGGTTAGTGTTAATCAATTTGATCGACTTGAAAAGCAGAAAGTGTTTAAGAAATTTTTAGCGAAATATATGAAGACCGAGAATTTTAGCATTGTGGGATCAAAAGGATTGGTTGCTTTTATCAAGAAAGAAAATCGTTGGAGTTATATTGAAACAGGTCGTTTCTTAGGAATGCACCCGACGAAAGTTTTTGATATCATCAATGGTTTTAAAATCAGCGATCAGGCCAAGGGATCATTTTTTGTTCGAGAGGCAACGGTTAATACCATTGTTGAAGAATTTCAATTAAATGAAAAAGGACAAGAGAAGATAAGAGAAGACTTATTTCTTATGGCTAAGAAAATGATAACTCGAGATTATTTTCTTAAGCTTTTTGATAAATTCTTTGCGCAAGGAGGTCAAGATTTTTCTGGGGTAAAAGGGTTTGTATCTTTTGTATATCAAGATGGTTATAGCAAAAATTTTATTTACCCTTTATTTGGCATTGATAAGGGTGATGTTAATAAATATTTGTTTGCAAAAAGAGAGATCACAGCTCCGATGTTTCGAAAATTATCCGTACGTTTTAGCCTTGATGAAGAAAGACAGAAACGTCTCTGGGCATCCGGAGGCCGGACAGATCCTATGCCAAAGATTTTTGTTTTGTCTGATAAGGGACAGGGAGAAAACGAAAACAGCCGTTTAGCTTTGGATAAAGATTCACGCAGCGATATGCCTCAGGTTAAAGATGTTATTGACAAGGAGAATTCGGATAAGAGTATTATTGTGGATGCAGCCAAACAGGCTTTAGTGGCGAATTCGAATATGAGCGATGCGTCGCGCGGCCAGGTTAATCTACAGGCGTTTATGTATGGCAAAGTTCCGATGACAAATACGTATAATTTTTTGAACACGATCTATTCTTTGGATCCTGGAAAAAAGGTACGCGTCCTTGATTTTGGAAGCAATGGTCAGTTTGTGCAGAAACTTTTTGATCAACGCTACAAGTCTGTCCTAGAGAATGTTTATGCGCTTGATATTGAAAAGCTACGCAAAATGGATTTTAACAAGGCCGAGAAGATCGGTGAGACTGATGTGTTTGCAATGCAAGAGATGGACTCAGGATATGCGCCAGACATCGTGGACAAGTATGCAAAAGATATGAAAGTTGATTGGATCTTTATGAATGCCCCAGACCCCGGAGGTCGGATGGAGTATTATTTTAAAGAGATCGAGGCGCTATCGGCTAGGAACGCCATGGTTTTTTTACGTCTGCATGAGATCGATCAAGGAACATTTGAAAAATTCAGGACAGGGTTTAGGGATATAGGATTTGATTTCATGGGCGTTATTGAGCAGCCACCTTCGGATTATCCTGCGACAGATTTTATTTCAGCCGACTATAAGAATCGAATGATCTATTTGTTTACGAATCAGCCGCTAGAGGATTATATCGATGAGGAAAAAGATCAGCTAGGGGATGGCAGGCCGCAGGAAAGAGCAGGAAGCAGCGCGATCGTCGCGGACGCAGAGGTGAGGAATAGGTTAAGCCAGATGATTTTAAAATATTATCAAGGCAGCGATCAGGACGTTGAGAGTCGCATGGAATGGTTTTTGCCTTATGTTTATTTAGAGGATAGTGCCCTTGAAAGAATTGTTCGCGAAGGATTAACAAAAATGCCTTTCACAAATCCAAGCAATAATTTTATGCTCAACGATCTTGAAGTCAAGGCCCTTTGGTCGAGCGCTGAGATGCTAGCCCGCGATAATGTTCAAGATGTGGTTATCACAACTTATGGCGGAGGAGAATTTTTGCCTAAGGGTTCATTGTTGCATGGAGGTAATACTGAGCTAGAAGAATCGCTAGAAGCTATTATTCAGAGTTATGAAGCAAAGGGTGAGAAAACTAATATCGCGTTAGTCGTTTATGATTATGACTCTTCGTCTTTGAGGGATTATCCTCGTCAGGTTCGGGAGCTTGTAAGCTTTTTTGAAAATAAATACCCTACGTGGAAAAACCATATTCAATTTCATTGTCGTTATGGAAACATTTTTGATACTGCGACTTGGCAAGCCATGGCAACCCCTTCCCATATAACTTTTTGGAGGCATACGTGGGTTGGGGATAAGGGTCATCAGGAATATCCTTTGGATTTTGAAAGCATGAATAATTTTGCCAAGGGACTTGAGGGATCTATCAGACAAGGTGTTTTAATCGTTAAAGAGAATACACAGCAAGGACAGCTGCGTTTTCAGAAGATGATCGGTGGTGATGTAAGACAATCTGAGAGTACCAAGGTCGAGGACAAAATAAGTTCAAATATCGCGCAAATATACACTCTCAAAGCGATGTCGCCATCCTTGGAGGATGAATATTCGATTTATAGCGGGTTCTCAGGACACAATTCCAGGGAATTCACAGAAGGCGGCAAGGCAATTCTAAGCGCAGCTGTGTCCGCAGCACAGGGACGATCTTTGCGTGTATGTGATCTCGGGGCAGGTTCTGGTCGCGCGGTAAGTCAGATTTCTGAAATCATGCAAGAATACCAAAAATCAGGGGCAGTCGGAGATTATGGAATTGATACGGTCTCCTTGACAAAAATTCCTGCGAATGTGCTCATCAAAAGAGGATATGATCAGATCAACGGTGATATCGTTAGATATTTTAGAGCAAATCCAGCTGTCACGCTTGAGGGCTTTGAGAAATATATTAACGAGAGGATCAGTTTCTTGCCGACAACAGTTAAAATGATCTTGGGGATTGAGAATGGTGAAGGTTATGCGGATTTAATGCCGGAGCAAATCGATGGCGTGTTGCGGACAAAATTGGCTGCTGCGCGCATCCCTCTTGAGTTGTTGTTTGATTTACAGGAAAAAGGCTATGAGGTTTTTGAGGTTTTTAAGAAGCCTTTCATTAACGAACAACATATTGGATCTTTTTTAAGTTCTACGGTTGAATTTGATCCTAGCGTGAAGTATGACTTTCTTTATGAAGATCACGGCGCTGTTTATTATTCGCTGGAAGCGGATTCGTCGCAAACATTGAAGAAGGCCTTTAGCCTTTTGAGCGATCATGGTATTTTATTTTTTGATCTGATGTTAAAGATGCATTTTGAGCTTGCCCTCCGAGCCTGGCCTTTAGGATTTGTAGGGATCCGAAGCGCAGGCAAGCTGATCGTTTTTAGGGAGAATAGCCTTGTTCATCAAAAAGTGAAGGAGCTTTTATCCGCATCGAATAATCTTGCAGAAAATGTTTATCAAGTTGATGATTTTCAAAAAGTCGTTGCTGCCTTAAATAGAGTTCTCCGCGATGAGCCGATGACGGGACAGCAAGAGGATCCCCAGGGCAAGGAACTTGGCGGGATTGACTTTAACACTCAAAAGATGAACATGCAAGTCGAGGGTGACAACGTTGAGTTCGTTATTCCGCCAGAGTTTCAGGGCATTGATCTTAATTCTATTGAAGGCTTTGTCCCTGTGATTATCAATATTACGCCGATCATGGATATTTTTCCATTTTTAGGATTTAGCAAGGAAGAGGCGCAAAAATTGCAACGTGTCCAGAAATTAGACAATGCTCGCGAGCCTGACAAGCTAAGTCTTCTTCACTCATTTTGATGTTTTCTTAAAACCTTTCCCTTTACAACTTTTTAAACTCCCTGTATAATTTCCTCACCGTTTTGTTATAATACTTATTATTAATAATAATTGATGAGGATTAAACTATGAAGAAATTGAAACTTGGCCTACCAAAGGGAAGCCTTCAGGAAGCAACATTTAATATTTTTGAACGCGCAGGCTTTAAGGTGCGCGTGTCAAGCCGTTCGTATTTTCCTGCTATTGACGACGAGGAGATAGAAGTTGTTTTGTTGCGCGCTCAAGAGATGTCGCGCTATGTGGAGGATGAGGCCTTGGATTGCGGGATTACGGGCGCAGATTGGATCGAAGAAAATGGTTCAAGGGTTGAACGATTAGCTGATCTTTTGTATGCGAAACAAAGTTCTTCCAAGGTGCGATGGGTTTTGGCTGTCCCAGAAGAATCATCGATCAAGTCTGTGAAGGATCTCAAGGGAAAGCGCATTGCCACGGAGCTTGCAGGCGTGACCAAGAAATATTTAAAGAAAAATAAGGTGAGTGCGGAAATCGAATTTAGCTGGGGAGCGACGGAAGCCAAGGTGGCCTCAGGATTGGTCGATGCGGTTGTGGAGCTTACGGAAACAGGGAGCAGTTTACGCGCTAACAAATTAAGGATTGTATCAACCGTCTGCGAGTCTACCACGCAGTTTATTGCAAATAAGAGATCTTATGGTGATCCTTGGAAGCGAAAAAAGATGGAGCAGATCATTTTACTTTTGAAGGGTGCCTTAGAGGCAGAAAATATGGTAGGCCTTAAGATGAACGCGCGAGAAAAAGATTTAAAAAAAGTTTTGAGCGTTCTTCCGGCTTTGCAAAATCCCACCATTGCGCCTTTGGCGCAAAAAGGATGGGTCGCGATCGAAACCGTCATTAACGAAGGTGTTGTCAGGACATTAATCCCAAGGCTTAAAGATGCTGGGGCGCAGGGGATTATTGAATATGCGCTGAATAAGTTGATTTATTAGAAAGGATCAAGACTATGCCATGTGGAAAAAAAAGAAAGCGAAGGAAGATTTCGACGCATAAGCGAAAGAAACTTCGTAAGGCAAAACGTCATTTGAAGAAGAGAGATCACTAGGCTTTGTCCGTCATTTGTTTTGGCAGACGAGCCTGCTTCGCTCGCCATTGAAACAGTGGCGAGCGAAGTTAGGTAGGGACCTTCAGAACATTCCGTTAAGGAATGTTCTGAGCTTTTCATTCTAAGCACAATTCAGAATATTTCCTGATTTTATGATTACCATGAAACAAAAAATATTTATCAAGGCTTTTGCTTTTTGTGTATTAGGGATTTTTTGTGTTTGTTCTCAAGCTTTGGCCCTTGATGAAGCTAGCACAAAAGCTCAGGCCTTGGCCCATTACACCATGGGCCTCTCGCATGATTGGAACGGCCTTCCCGACCAAGCCCTTTCTGAGTATGAGAAAGCTGTCGGGCTTGACCCCAATAATTATGTCATTCATTTAAAGCTTGGCGTGGCCTATGCGCGCGCTGAGAAGCTTGACAAAGCCATCGAAGAACTCAAAAAAGCTTCCGAACTTAATCCCAAAGATGTTGAAGCGCATTATCTCTTGGCTATTATTTACTCGTCCCAAGCCAAAGAGGATAAGGCCAGCGGAGAGTATGAGATCGTTCTAAATAAACTTGTCCAAGAAAATCCAGAGAGCGTTGAAGTCTTTGCGCTATTGGGACAGCTTTATTATTCTCAGGGGAAAACAAAGCAGGCGATTGATCAGTTTGAAAAGATCCTTGCCAAGGATCCGAAAAATAGCGAAACATTGTCTGTTTTAGGATCGCTTTATATCGATATTTCTAATCGTGAAAAGGCTGTTGAGTGTTTTAAAAAGTCAATTGAAATTGATGCACAAAATGATGGGAGTCTTAATTCTTTAGGATATTTGTATGCAGAAGAAGGAAAGAATTTGGATGAGGCGATGAGCCTTATTCAGCGCGCCCTTGAGGTTGATCCTGAGAATGGCGCCTATCTTGATAGTATGGGGTGGGTCTATTATCAAAAAGGGGATTATGAGAAGGCGCGTCTTTTTTTAGAAAAGGCTCTTGAATTTGTTAAAGATCCTGTTATCTACGATCACCTTGGTGATACCTCCCTCAAGGCGAATAATCCGCAAGATGCGTTACGTTATTGGGAAAAATCGTTGGAGATGGAGTCGATCCAGGGTAATGTGTCGAGAAAAATAGAGTTACTTAAAAAAAATCAGTTAAACCTTAAAGACAGCCAGATCCAAACGCCATAATTTCGTATCATGAAAAATATTCATCTTTGTTCTCCTGCGAAGCTCAATCTTTCCTTAAAAGTTCTTGGAAAAAGACCCGATGGATATCATGCTCTTTCAACGCTTTTTGAGAAAATTAATCTTTGTGATGATATTTATCTCAAGCGTAATCGTACGGGGAATATTCGCATCTTTTGTTCTCATCCCCAGGTTCCTAAGGGGCCAAAAAATTTAGTTTATCAAGCGGCGTACATGCTTCAGAAGGATTTTGCGTTAGCCAACGGTGTTGACATAAGGATCGTCAAGCGTATTCCTGTTGCGGCTGGCCTTGGCGGCGGTTCAAGCAATGCGGCGACAGTACTTTTAGGGCTTAACAAGGTCTGGAGGCTGGATTTAAGCCTGAAAGAGATGTTGTCCTACGCAAAACGTATCGGGAGCGATGTGCCTTTGTTTCTTTATGATGATATTTTTTGCCATGGAACAGAGCGCGGAGACAAGATCAAGGGGCTTAAAATCTATAAAAAATATTGGCATATTGTCGTTACGCCCCGCCTGAAAGTTTATTCGGCAGAGGTGTTTAAAGCGTTTAAAATGGGGTTGACAAAAACAAACGATAATGTTAATATCCTGACTTGCGCTTTGAGGGAGAATGATTTAGCTAGGGTTAGCCAGCTCCTTTCAAATGATTTGGAGGCAGCTATTGTGCGTGTCCATCCACAGCTATTTAAAATAAAGAATAATATTAAGACTATATGCGGGCTTGATGTTTGCTTCTCTGGAAGCGGGCCGTCGATGTTCGGGCTTGTTTCAACACAAGCCAAGGCTAAAAAGTTTTCACGACTTTTGGCTAAATATTATAACCAGGTTTTTGTGGTTCGGACAAGCTAGGGATAAGGACAAGGAGGGGGAGCAGCTATGGAAATTACAGAAATTAGAGTGTTTTTAAAAGACGGGCAGGATAAGAAGCTTAAGGCGTATACAACGGTCACTTTTGATAATTGTTTTGTTGTAAGAAATATTAAGGTCATCCATTCTTCTACGGGCCTTTTTATGGCCATGCCGTCTCGAAAGACAAAGTTTTCGTGTCCGAAATGTAATTTTAAGAATGAAGCAGGTAGTAAATTTTGCAATTATTGTGGCGCTAAATTGCCTGCGCAAGAGCAGACGAGCAAACCCAAAGATACCAAGGCAGATCATCGTGATATTGCTCATCCCGTGACAAAGGATTTTCGTGAATATCTACAAAAAAAGGTTTTAGAAGCGTATGAACAGCAACTCGCCAAGGGAGAATCGTCTCCTCATGATATTGCTCCTGACGGAGATATTGTTGGTGAGGCTGTTAGCGAAGTTGCCGACACTGGCGATATTGCTGATGATGACGTTTTATAAATAGGTGCATTGATCCCCGCGTGAAAACGAGGGGAAAAAGATTATTGCCCGGTGGTGTAATCGGTAACACAGCAGAATTTGGATCTGCTTTTCCAGGTTCGAACCCTGGCTGGGCAGTTTAATTTGAAAAAGGTTGATCCATGGCACAACCACGAGTGATTATTTTAGCAGCGGGCAAGGGAACTCGGATGAAATCCGATATGCCTAAAGTGTTACATCCTCTTTGCGGCAAGGCGATGATTGATTATGTGCTAGAGGTTGCGCGTTCGATAAGTTCTTTGACATATGTTGTTTTAGGGCATCAGAGCCAAAGCGTACAGTCTCATCTAGGTTCTCAAGGGAACATTGTTTATCAAAAAAAACTTTTAGGCACGGCGGATGCGATCAAGTCTGTTCAGCCAAAG
>Ga0172381_10007166_pt1 | contig 11070 bp, 9 predicted proteins | sample Leawel6488metaG_FD_119754 | JGI IMG/M metagenome (GOLD analysis project Ga0172381, IMG submission 119754) | Leachate microbial communities from a municipal landfill in Southern Ontario, Canada - Leachate well 64-88 metaG | ecosystem: Engineered > Solid waste > Landfill > Unclassified | place... | reverse complement strand
GGAGTCCCATGGGTCAGGCGCTGTTCACCCTTGACGATGGCTTCATAAATCCGTGTCCTGCCGCTGACATCGTCGCTTTTAACCGTAAGCATCTCCTGTAATGTAAATGCCGCCCCGTAAGCCTCTAGCGCCCAAACTTCCATTTCACCTAGCCTCTGACCACCAAACTGCGCTTTACCGCCGAGTGGCTGCTGAGTAACCAGCGAATATGGCCCGATAGAACGAGCATGGATCTTCTCATCAACCAAATGAATAAGTTTCAAAATATACATGTATCCTACGGTCACTCTTTGATCAAAAGGTTCCCCGCTATAGCCATCATAAAGGTTAATTTTTCCATCCTCGGGTAATCCGGCTTTTTTAAGCAATTCCTTAATCTCGCCTTCTTTAGCTCCGTCAAAAACCGGACAGCTCACATGCATACCCAGGATTTTAGCCGCCCAACCTAAATGGCATTCCAGAATCTGGCCAACGTTCATACGTGAAGGAACGCCCAACGGATTCAAAACTAAATCTACCGGCGTACCATCAGGCATATAAGGCATATTTTCTTCAGGAATAATCCTGGCAACCACACCCTTGTTACCATGGCGTCCGGCAAGTTTATCACCTTCAGAAAGTTTACGCTTAGTCGCTACATAAACCACTACTCTTTTTAAAATACCCGTCGGCAATTCATCTCCGCGACGAACCTTCTCGACTTCCTGTTCCTCTTCCGCTAAAAGCTCCTGCATCTGTTCGTCCAAAGAAGCCGCTAGTATTTTCGCCTCTTCATTATCGCTAAAATCGAATTTCTCCACTTTTTTCTTATCAATTCCCAATAATTGGGATAAACGCAAAGTCTTTTCAGTCTGCAAAAATTCGATTTCCTGTTTATAATAGGCTTTAAGTTCACGAATCTTAGCTAGCTCTTTAGTTTTTTCTTCTTTAGTTTTACGACCCCGATCCTTACGCTGAAAGACATGCACATCAATTACTACCCCTTCGACTCCCGGAGGGACAATCAAAGAAGTATCGCGTACATCACCGGCTTTTTCACCGAATATCGCTCTCAACAATCTCTCTTCAGGGCTTGGCTCAGAATCAGTTTTAGGAGTAATTTTACCCACCAGAATATCTCCGGCGGCAACTTCCGCTCCCACCCGAATGATCCCTTCATCATCAAGATTTCTTAAAGCTTCTTCACTAACGTTGGGAATATCGCGGGTAATCTCCTCATTGCCTAACCGGGTTTCGGCGGCTTCAATATCAAATTCCTCGATATGAATGGAAGTAAAGGCGTCAATCTTGACCAATCTTTCGCTGATCAACATCGCGTCTTCGAAGTTATAACCTCTCCAGGGCATCAAAGCTACCAACACATTCTTACCTAAGGCCAATTCACCTTCTTTAGTCGCGATCCCATCGGCAATCGGCTGATTAGCTTCCACATGGTCACCTAATTTTACTAACGGCCTCTGGTTTATGGAGGTATCGGCATTCGTACGCAGAAATTTTTTCAAATGATAAATATTCTTACCGACGGTAATGGCGGAAGCGTCCACACTGGTTACCTTACCGCTGGTTTCGGACATTACTACCGTGCCGGAATCCTGAGCGACCTTAGCCTCCATATCCGTACCGACTAAAGGAGCTTCGGTAATCATCAACGGAACAGCCTGTCTTTGCATATTTGAACCCATCAGCGCGCGGTTGGCGTCATCATGTTCCAAGAATGGAATCATCGAAGCGGCAACCGAAACCAACTGCTTAACGGAAACATCCATATACTGCACGTCTTTAGCCGGCACTTTTGGGAAATCATCTTTATAACGACAAGTAACAAACTTATCCACAAAATAACCTTCGCTGTCCAAGGGGACATCCGCCTGAGCGATAAATTTGTCTTCTTCGATATCCGCGGTTAAATATTCAGTTTTTTTGGTTACCCGGCCATCCTCAACTTTACGGTAAGGAGTCTCAATCAAACCTAAAGCGTTAATCCGCGCAAAACAACTTAAAGAAGCGATCAAACCGATATTCGGACCTTCAGGGGTCTCAATCGGACAAACCCGGCCATAGTGCGAAGGATGGATATCCCTGACTTCGAAACCCGCTCTTTCACGGGAAAGCCCGCCTGGGCCTAAAGCGCTCAAACGGCGTTTATGGGTCATCTCCGCCAAAGGATTGATCTGATCCATAAACTGGGATAACTGGCTCCGTCCGAAGAAATCACGGATCTGGTTACTCAAAAGTTTGGAGTTAATCAAATAATGCACATTTAAATTATCAAACTCACCGAGAATACTTAATCTTTCTTTGATCGAACGCTCAACCCGGGAAAGTCCGATGCGCACCTGGTTCTGCACCAACTCCCCGACGCTTTTTACGCGGCGGTTGCCTAAATGGTCGATATCATCAATCTTTCCGGCGCCGGCATTCAACTTAATTAAGTATTCGATAACCTTGATCACCGTATCCGAATCCAAGATCCTTTTTTCCAAGGATACATTCATATCCAATTTACGGTTTAAAATAAAACGCCCCGCGCGTTCTAAATCATAACGGGCAGGGTCAAAAAACAATCTATAGAATAAACTTTCGGCGGCTTCCTTAGTTACCGGCTCAGTCGGACGCATTTTACGGTAGAAATCCAGATAAGCCTCTTCTTTATTCTTGGTATAATCTTTCTTCAGGGTATTGACGATTTCGGGGTATTCTTTTCCAAAAGCCGCGAATATCTGGCTGTCCTCAGAAAAGCCCAGGATCCTTAAAATTTGGGTCGCGGGAAAATTTCTGCGACGGTCAACATAAGCGGTAATTGTTTCGGTAAGGTCATATTTGAATTCCAACCAAGCGCCACGGTAAGGGATAACTCTTCCGTAAAATATTTTCTTTCCCGTAGGGTGTAGTTCCTCTTCAAATGAAACCCCTGGGGAACGCTGAAGCTGACTGACTACCACACGCTCATCGCCGTTAATGATGAAAGTCCCGGTTTCAGTCATTAAAGGAATTTCACCAAAATAGGCATCTTGCTCTTTTGTTTCATGAGGAGTAGTTAAGCGAAATTTTACTTTAAGCGGAGCGGCATAAGTTAATGAACGATTTTTGGATTCGCTCATCGTATACTTAGGCTTTCCTAAAGAATAGCTGATAAACTCCAGTTTTACTGAGCGGTCAGCATTCTCAATCGGAAAAATTTCTCCAAAGACTTCCTGTAACCCCTGATTCTTTTTATCTTGCGCCGGAACATCCATCTGCAGGAATTCACGATAAGTATCCAGCTGGACATCTAAAAGATCAGGCAGTTCGTAAACCTCTTTAATCTTAGCAAAGTTTTTTCGTTTAATCATATCCTTATGGCTAAATCAGCCTAATTAATTTACTTAAACTTAATGAAAGTTACTTAGACTTACTCAGATTTACTTTAATTCTACAGTCGCTCCAGCCGCTTCAAGCTTCTTCTTCATTTCCGCAGCTTCTTCTTTATTCGCGCCTTCTTTAATCGCTTTAGGAGCAGCATCGACTAAATCTTTAGCTTCTTTTAAACCAAGATTAGTAATCGTACGCACCTCTTTGATTACCGCGATTTTATTCGCACCGGCGCTGGTTAACATTACCGTAAAGACACTCTTCTCTTCAGCCGCAGCGGGAGCAGCAGCCCCACCGGCAGCGGGAGCAGCCATCATCGGAACATTGGCGCTAACCCCAAATTTCTCTTCCAAAGCTTTAACTAAATCGGATAACTCCAAAACACTCATCGTTTCAATCGATTTAATTAATTCTTCTAATTTTTCAGTTGCCATTTCTTCCTCCTTTGTCCACCTGGACAACACCCGCGCAATTCAGCTTAGCGCGGGGTGTCTATGTACGGATGTTGTTATTTTGATTTACTTTGTTTAATTTGATCCAAACAGTATACGAATTTCTTCAAAGACTCATTCAAAACAATTACGAGTTTTGAAATCGGAGCGTTTAATGTTACCACCAACTTACCTCTCAATGCATCCTTGGAAGGTAAGGTACTCATCAATTCGATATCTTTTAAAGTTAATAGCTTATCATCCAGCAACCCGCCTTCCAAAACCAACTTTTCATGTTCTTTACGAAAAGCGCACAAAGCTTTGGAGATGTCTACCGGCTCGTTCTTCAAAAAAATCATCCCGCAAGGAGACTGGATAGAAGGAATCAAGCCTTCCACGCCAAGTTCTTTCATCGCTCTTCTGGCAATGCTGTTTTTTACCACAAAAAGTTCCGCGCCGGATACTTTAAGCGTCTTTCTTAAAATACTCATATCCGGGCTGGATACGCCGGAATATTTTACGATGATCAAACCTTGAGACGCTTTAAAGCAATCTTTTATCCGACTCTCTGATGTTTCCTTGACTAATTGGCCGATTTTTTTCATCTTAACAGACAATCCTTAATCCTGGGTTCATAGAAGTAGTTATGCTTAAACTTTTAACAAATTTTCCTTTAACGGAAGCAGGCCGGGACTCGTTGACCGCCTCAATAACCTTAGAAGCGTTATCATTTATCTGGTCTTCACTGAACGAAATTTTCCCCACGGATAAATGCATACCCCCTTGCTTATCTACGCGAAATTCAACCTTTCCCCTTCTTAAGTCTTCAATCGCCTTGGTAATATCATTAGTCACGGTACCGGTCTTAGGGCTAGGCATTAAACCCCGCGGGCCCAGAACCTTCCCTAATTTACTTAAGTCCTTCATCATTTCCGGAGTAGCGATAGCGCAATCAAAATCCAGGAAACCGGCAGCGACCTTATCCATTAATTCCGTAGCTCCCACAAAATCAGCCTTGGATTCCCTGGCCTGACGCTCATGTTCACCCTTGCAAAATACGGCGATGCGAACCTTTTTTCCGGTACCATGAGGAAGCACGACCGTACCACGGATCATCTGGTCGCTCTTTTTAGTATCAACGCTTAAATTAAAATGCAAATCCACTGATCCGTCAAACTTCGGTTTAGACAACTTCTTCAAGATCGCCACAGCTTCTTTTAATTGATACAATTTATCCGCGGTAACCTGTTTGGCTGATTCCTGATATCTTTTACTTTGCGTTTTCATCCCGCACCTTCCGTTTATTTATCTACTGATTAATCTATTCCTACCCTGCGCCTTAAATATTTAAAACTTTTTACGAAATAAGCGCAAGTTACCCTTCAATAGCGATACCCATGCTTCGGGCAGTACCCTCAATGCTCTTAATCGCCTGCGCCATGTTGTTAGTATTCAAATCCGGCAGTTTAAGCTTGGCGATTTCTTCAATCTGCTTTTTCGTTACCTTACCAATGGTTTCTTTACCGCTTATTCCTGAAGCCTTAGCCAGATTTGCCGCTCTCTTAAGTAGAATAGATGATGGCGGGCTCTTTATAATAAAGGTAAAAGACCGGTCTTCAAAGACACTGATTACTACCGGAAGGATCAAACCATCTCTGCCCTTGGTCTGATCGTTGAACTGCTTACAAAACTGCATAATATTTACACCATGCTGGCCTAATGCCGGGCCTACCGGAGGAGCAGGATTTGCCTGGGCCGCCGGAACATGCAACTTGATTTGAGCTTTAATCGCCTTTGCCATTTTATACTTTCTCCACCTGCCAGTACTCTAACTCTACCGGCGTAGAACGACCAAAAATAGAAACACTTACTTTAACCTTACCCTTTTCAGGATACACCTCATCGATTGTTCCGTTAAAATTCAAGAAAGGTCCTTCATTAACCCTGACCTGTTCACCCTTTTCAAAAACGATTTTAGGTGAAGGTTTAGCCGCGGTTTCTTTAGTCCGCTTAAGTATATTATCAACTTCTTCCTGGGGGAGCGGGACCGGCTGACGGCCTAAACCGATGAACCCGGTAACGCCCGGAGAATTCTTAACAAAAAGATAAGTCTGTTCATTAAGCTCCATTTCAACCAATAAATATCCCGGGAAAAATTTTCTCTGGGTGATCTTCTTTTTTCCAGAACGGACCTCAGAAACCTGCTCGGTAGGAATAATCACGTTAGAAATCAACTCCTGTAGATTCGCCGACAAAACCCGTTTATCCAACGAGGTCTTTACTTTTTCTTCGATTCCGGTTTGTGTATGAACAACGTACCAATTTTTCATTCCGTTAGAAATCCCTGTATTTGTACCCGTCATCATCTATCTCTAACGGGATTCACTTGAAAACCACGCTTAAAAATCTGGACAACCCCAAGTCTACTATGCCAATAAAAATTGTCATAATCGCGGTAACCGTGATTACTAAAACCGTAGAAGCTAATAGCTCTTTCCGCGTTGACCAGGAAACTTTACTTAATTCCGCCCTGACTTCTTTGAAAAAATTTACCGGTTTGGCTATAATATTCATCCCGCACCTTCTATTTATTCTCATCTCCCAACGCCTTTGTAATCAAATATACAGAAGGTGCGGGATTCCAACCTTATATCCAACCGCTCTTTATTTCAAAACCACAGGAGCGGCAGGACTTGAACCTGCAGTCACGGTTTTGGAGACCGTTGGTTTGCCATTAACCGACGCCCCTAAATTATTTAATCTCTTTATGCGGGGTATGCTTATGACAGGAATTGCAGAACTTGTTAAGCTCCAGCCTATCTTGATGCAACTTCTTATTTTTACTCGTCGTATAATTTCTATTCTTACAAACCGTGCACTCTAAAGTTATTGTTTCACGCATATTTATTCTTTCATTCCCGAATCAGGAATTTACTCTTTTTTTAAACAGGTTCCTTTTATTTATTAAGCTGGAGACGAGAATTGAACTCGTGACCCCGTCCTTACCAAGGACGTGCTCTGCCAACTGAGCTACTCCAGCAAAAATGGATTCGCTTTGTCGGTCAAGCCATAACACAAAAAAACAACCACTAAGAAATTATTCAAAACTCTTTCTTGTTTATAATTAAAAAACTCTAATTGTATTGCTGAAGCACTAGATATTTGTGTAAGTACAAGAGTTTATCTCAAGATAAGATATTTGTCAAGATATTTTTTATATTTTTTTAAAGACATCTATAAATGGTAGCTATAAATTAAAACTAACCGCTAAAAATAATCACTTAGCTTAGCGAATTGCTCCAGAGAAAGATCCTCCGGGCGTACGTTTTTATCAATCCCTGAAGTTTCAAAAAAAGCGTCCAGCTTCTCTGGAGCCAGCATCCCGCTCAGGCTATTTCTCAAAGTCTTTCTTCTTTGATTAAAAGCAGTACGAATTAATTTAAAAAACCCTGCCTCCTCCCGTACCGAAACCGGAGGCTTGCCTCTAAACTTAAGGGAGAGAAAACAGGAATCCACTTTCGGGGAAGGATTAAAACTGTTTCTCTTGATTTCGAAGAGAATTACGCATTGGGCATAATACTGCGCAAAACAGCTGAAAGAACTGTAATCTTTGGATCCCGGAATGGCCCTAACCCTGCGGCCGAATTCTTTTTGCACAGTCATAAAAACAACACTGATTACCTGACGCTGGTCAATCAGGTGTTGAATAATCGGGCTGGAAATATAATAAGGAATGTTCCCGATTACTTTTATTTTTTCGCTCACATTATTATCACGCAGAAATTTTATTATATCAAATTTCAGGATGTCAGCTTTAATCAACTGACAGTTACTGTAAACACTCAGGGTATTTTCAAGCAAAGGAAAAAGACGGCTATCAATCTCTAAGGTATAGACTTTCTTTACTTTCTGAGCAAGTTGAACAGTAAGGTCACCCTTACCGGAACCGATTTCCAGAACGATATCGTCTTTGGCCAAATCACAAGCGCGAATTATTTTGTTTTGGATATTTTTATCAGTAAGGAAATTTTGGCCTAAACTTTTTTTCGGTTTAATGTGCATTGTATCGCAAGTTTTATCGCGGAAATCAAAGAATGTGGATTGGCTAAAGCCGGTTTTTCGGCGATATCAAAGGCTGTTCCATGCAAGGGAGAGGTACGCACAAAAGGTAAACCCAAAGTCAAATTTACCCCACTCTCAAAACCCGTTAATTTTAAAGCAATTAAAGCCTGATCATGATATGGGGCGATTAAACAATCGAATTTACCATCCATCGCCTTAGCAATCGCCACATCGGCGCCGAAAACTCCACCGATAACATTATTGCCTAATCTTTTATTCAAGCTTCTGATGAGCGGAATAATAACCTCTTTCTCCTCTAAACCAATCACGCCATTATCCGAAGCATGCGGATTAACTCCGCAAATTACCAATCTCGGTTTTTTTATCAAGAATAATCTTTTAAGTCCATCAACCGTGCTTAAAATATTTTTTTCTAACACTTCCTTGGTCAACGTTCTGGAAACATCACTTAAAGGAATATGCCGGGTCAATAGGCTGAATCTTAATTTATCATTAACCAGCATCATGACTAAATCCGGACAACCGGTCATCTTGCTTAAATATTCAGTATGCCCGGAAAACTTCGCCCCCGCCAGATTAATCGCTTCTTTTGAAATCGGGCAGGTAACCAAACAATCAAGTTTGTTTTTTCTAAGTAAGGCCAAAGCGACATTCAAATATTCCAGGGAAGCCCTACCGTTAGACGCGTTTATGCTTCCGAAACTAAATTTTTTATCTTGCGCATTCTTCAAATCAATCAGCTTTACCCAATCGAAAGCTATCTTTAAAGCTCTGGCGGCTTTAGCTAATATCGCGCTATCCCCAATTACCGTGATATCCACTTTAGTTTTAAGCGCCCTAAGGGCTTTTAAAGTAATCGCCGGACCGATTCCCGCGGGGTCTCCGATGGTAAGGCCGATTCTAATTTTCGAGGATTTTAATGTAGGATTGTTTTTTAAGCTCATCTAACCATTTAACCAGATCAGTTTGCATTCTCTTTTCAATTAAATACGCCTGGATTTTATCCTGAGCATCTACCAGGCTTAAACGCTGGCTTCCGATAATATTGTCTAGTTTAAAAATAAAAAACTGCTTATCAACCTTAACCGGATCAGACACCTCGCCGATCCCCAATTTAAAAACAGTATTCCCGACCTCTGAACGCAAATCCTGTCCGGCAAAAGCGGAAAATTTATCCAGAGTAAATTCATACTTTGCCGCCAAATCATCCATCTTTGTTCCCAAACGCATCTGATAGCTGATCGTTTTAGCTACCGATTCATCCTGCAAAATAACCAAAGTCAAAATTCTTTCTTCGGGCTTCAAAAACTGATCCTTATTCTGAGCGTAAAAAGAAGTAACCTCGTCCGGCCGAATTACTATTTTCTTACGTATCTTCTGGTCGATAAGATTATACATTAGCATCTGCTCGCTGATTTTGTTCTCCAAATCCGCCCGGACTAATCCCTGTTTGCCCAAATCTTTCTCGAAATCTATTTCCGACCCATACCGTTTCTTAATCTCATTGATTTTAGCTTTAACCCTTGAAGGCTCGGCCGTTATCTTCTCAAGTTTTGCCTGCTGAAGTATAAGCCGATCCTCGATCAAACGCTGCAATAAATCCTGCTTCATCGAATTGATTTTTTCTTCCAGGGCTTTTCCTGAAAGCTTTCGGGAGTATTGCATGCGCATAAAGTTCAAGAAGTCAACCAGGTCTTTTTGCGTGATCACTTCATTGTTCACTACCGCGATAACCTTGTCCTCCGCGTAAAGCCAGTAGTTAGCGGATAACAGGTAATAGGTAGGCAAAAAAACTAAAGCGGAAATAATAATAAATTTAATTATGCTTCTCATCAAAAACACCTGCTTTCTTAAAATTAGCGATAGCTTCTTTCAACAGGCGGCAATAGAGATCAAAACCTACCGCGCTGATAAATCCATGCTGCTCCTGCCCTAATAGATTTCCCGCTCCGCGAATCTCAAGATCCTCCATCGCGATATCGAAACCTGAGCCTAAATCACTATGCTCTTGAATCGCCTGAAGCCTCTTTTTAGCATCCATCTCTAAACCGACGCTAAGGTGGCCCGGGATCATAAAATAGGCATAGGCCAAGCGATTAAACCTTCCTACCCTGCCCCGCAGTTGATGCAGGTCGCTTAATCCAAACATCTGCGCGTTATTTACAATGATCGTATTAGCGTTAGGAATATCGATTCCGGACTCGATAATCATCGTCGAAACCAAAACATCAATCTTCCCGGAAATAAAATCCGACATTATTTCTTCTAAGAGCTTGGCAGGCATCTGTCCATGAGCAAGACCGATACGCGTTCCGTTAGATAACTTTCCGGCAATCTTATTTCTAATTTTTTCCAAATCCAGAATACGGTTATGCAGAAAAAATACCTGTCCTTGACGCGCCAGTTCCCGCTTGATTGCCTGGATTACCAAATCCAGGTCATATTCTACCACAACCGTTTTAATAGGCAATCTATTTTGGGGCGAAGTATTAATTACCGAAAAATCTTTGGCCCCCATCAGGCTCATATATAAGGTACGCGGTATAGGTGTAGCCGTCAGGACTAAAACATCGATTGTGCTTTTAAGCTTCTTGAGCTGTTCCTTGGCTTTAACCCCAAAGCGCTGCTCTTCATCAACAATCACCAGACCTAAATTTTTGAAATTCACATCCGGGGAAAGCAGGCGATGCGTACCGATAACAATATCCACTTCCCCGCGCCCCAATCTTTTAACAATCTCATCGGCTTGAGCCTTAGTCTTGAAACGGGAAAGCATTTCCAGGTTAACCGGAAAATCTTTTAATCGCGCGGCAAAATTTTTGAAATGTTGTTCAGCTAAAATCGTGGTTGGCACCAGATAAGCTACCTGTTTGTTATCCATCACCGCTTTAAAGGAGGCGCGCATGGCTACTTCGGTCTTTCCGTAACCGACATCCCCGCAAAGCAATCTATCCATCGGCTTAGAAGACTCCATATCCGCCTTAACTTCATTAGCCGCCTTAATCTGATCCGGAGTCTCCTGATAAGGAAATGTTTTTTCGAAATCCACCTGCCACTTAGTATCGGCAGAAAACTTGAATCCGGTACTTGCCAGGCGGATCGCCTGCAAACTTAATAAATCCCAGGCCAACTTTTGGATTCCTTTACGCGCCTTTTCCTTGACCCTTTGCCACTGTTTATTACCTAAACGGTAAAGCCTGGGCTT
>Ga0172381_10007165_pt1 | contig 11071 bp, 10 predicted proteins | sample Leawel6488metaG_FD_119754 | JGI IMG/M metagenome (GOLD analysis project Ga0172381, IMG submission 119754) | Leachate microbial communities from a municipal landfill in Southern Ontario, Canada - Leachate well 64-88 metaG | ecosystem: Engineered > Solid waste > Landfill > Unclassified | place... | reverse complement strand
ATTGTGGTAAGTTCGTTTGAGGCTCATGCCTCTAGTTTAACTTGAAAACCGAGGGTTTTCAAACTTTCCTACGGGGACATCGCGGCAAGCCGCGAGGAAATCCTCTGCGAGTATTATATCACAGATAACACAAAAAGCAATAGTAATGTACTCGTACACACAAAATAAAAAACTCTGAGATAATCTCAGAGTTTTTTATTTTATATTTAGATCAAGGTATAAAGTCCGTTTTTGTTTTTCTTGAAATATTTTGGGTTTTGGATATTTACCAAAATAGTATTCTTTTTAAAGTATCTTTCTTTCATTACTTTCTCTACAATATCTTCTTTAGAAAGTGGACCTTCTCTTTTTAAAATATCTTTTATGACGTCACGAGCAATACCAGTCTTGTATCCCCAATCAGCCAATGCATACATTCCGCGTCCAACTAAAACAAATCTTTTATCTTTGATGAGTTCATTGTGACAAGTTGCATAGTGAGTCTTCTTTCCGAAAGTTTTAGTAATAGCATCCGCTACTTCTCTAAAATGCATTGGTGAACCGTGCTTTCTCATTACTAGAAAGGCATAGTCTTTCACTCCACGGGTATGAATGTTTGGTGAAGTTGCTTTACCCCATTCTCCTAATGGATTTTTGGAAATATTCTTTGACATAGAGAGCCATCTTCGAGCAATTTCTTCATTCTTATATAATTCAGAAACATCCTTCATATGATCAAAAAACTTTTTAATCATTTCTGTTTCTGGTACTAAGTCTTCATCTTTCAATGTAGCATAGAGTTTCTTTAGTGAATCATGAACCGAAGTAGCTATTTCATCATCAATAGACCAACGAGGATGAAAATGATCATCTTCACGATGTTTCTTGAAAGCATCTCCTAATACTAAATAGAAATGGATATGATTTTGAGTTGCTTTGTCATTTGAAACATGAGATAGAAAATCTTTTTCAGCTACAACTGATCCTAGAGAATGAATTAATTGTTTCAATTCATCAAAAACAGCTTGCTCTTGTTTATAAAGTTCTGATTTTTTAATTGAATTAAGCGCAACGTCTTCAATCTGACGAACTCTTTCACGAGTTATATTATATTTCTTGCCGATCTCTTCAAGAGTTTTTCTTTCAGCGTCAGCAGTTAGACCAAAACGATTCATCACGACGTCAGAAGCACGATCTTGTAAATGTGCTGTAATTCTTTTGGTAACTTGTTTTGGTTTAAATGATATTGTTGACATAAATTTTTTTCTTTTCGTCTACTGACGACTAAAATTAATTTTTAATAAAATAAACTTTTAATATATGTTCTAATTATACACATGGATAACTTTGTGTCAAATTTAAATAGAGCTTTTTTGACCTCTATTCATCTTAGTTCTATCAAGCTCAGTTAAAAATCTTTTTCGGAGTCTGACAGAGCTCGGAGTAATTTCTAAATACTCATCTATGTTCATTACTTCTAAGCCTCTCTCTATACTTAATGAAAATGATGGCTTTAAAACAATAGCATCATCAGTCCCAGAGGCACGCATATTGGTAAGTTGTTTTCCTTTGGTTGGATTTACTGACATGTCATCTCCTTTTAAGACATTTCCAATAACCATACCCTCATAAACCTCCGTTCCATGCCCTATATAAAGTATACCACGTTCCTGTAAATTTGCAAGGGAGAAGGCTACTGCCTTACCACTGACCATAGAAACCATAGATCCGTATTCTCTTTTCTTAATCTCCCCAGCATATTCTCTAAAGCCGAGTACTCTTGAAGACATTATTCCATCCCCTTTTGTATCTACTGTAAACTCTCCTCTATATCCCAATAATCCACGAGTCGGTATTTCAAAAATAATTCTAGCGATACCTTCTTTCTCTGTCATGTTTTTCATGATACCTCTACGCTTACCAATTTTTTCAATTACTCCACCAGAACATTCCATCGGAACATCTATGAGTAACTCCTCGAATGGTTCGACAAGCTCACCATCATTCTCTTTGAGAATGACTTCTGGTTGAGAAACTTGCATTTCAAAACCCTCCCGACGCATATTCTCTAAGAGAATAGCTACGTGTAATTCTCCTCGTCCATATACTTTAAAAAAGCTCGGGCCCATTTTATTTTCATTTTCAACTGGAAAGAAATCTACTTTCAAACCGACGTTGATTTCTAGTTCCTTTTCTAGTCTTTCTTTAATTTGTCTAGAAGTTAAAAACTTTCCTTCCTTACCAGCAAATGGAGAATCGTTCACTAGAAAATTTAAAGATATTGTAGGCTCATCTATAGCAATATGTGGCATCATTTCTACTGTTTCATCCTCACATAAAGTTTCTCCAATATAAATATCTGGAATTCCAGAGAGAAGAACTATGTCTCCTGATGTGGCTTCTTCTACTTCTTTCCTACTAATTCCTTCAAAAGTAAAAAGCTTAGTGATTTTTCCTTTACGAGTACCATTCTCACCCTTTACAAAAACCTGACTACCACTTTTTATTTTTCCAGAATAAATTCGAGCCACAGCCATTCGGCCTAAAAAATTATCATAACCTAAATTGAAAACTTGCGCAGACATTTTGCCATTCTCATCTATTGAAGCCATTGGCACTTTCTCTAAAATCAAATCAAGTAAGGGTGACAAATCTTTTGATTCATCAGTTAGATTTTTCTTAGCAATACCCTCGCGGCCAATAGCATAAATTGTTTCAAAATTTAATTGTTCTTCTGTAGCTCCAAGTTCTAAAAATAATTCTAAAACCTCTTCATGGGCTCGATGTGGATCAGCAGCTGGTTTATCTATCTTATTGATAACTACAATTGGCTTTAAACCTAATTCAAGAGATTTTTTTAAAACAAAACGTGTCTGAGGCATAGGGCCTTCAACAGCATCTACTAATAGAAGTACTGAATCAATCGCTCGCAATACTCGCTCAACTTCAGAACCGAAGTCAGCGTGACCTGGTGTATCTACGATATTTATTTTAGTGATAGCTCTGCTATCACCCTGAGCTCGTCGAATGGGTGAAGGATAGTAAATGGAAGTATTTTTTGAATAGATAGTAATACCACGTTCTATTTCTAGGTCGTTTGAATCCATGGATATTTCCTCATTTTGTGAGCCACCATTTTGCTTCATCAAAGAATCAGTCAGTTTAGTCTTACCATGGTCCACGTGAGCGATAATTGCGATATTACGAATTTCCATATTTTTTTCTTAATTAAACGAAAAAAGCCGTCGGGCTTATTTAATAAGTCTTAATATATCATATTTTTATAAAAATAGCAAATAAAAAAGGAAGATGTAATAATATACACCTTCCTTTTGCTTCATGTTATAAACAATTTACTTCTCTCTTCTGAATAGAAATTGATAATTTGCAATAAAGGACCAGTACTTACCTGCATCCTGGTCCTGCTTAACATCGATAAGGATATATGCAGAATCTAAATCTAAATTGAGAACCGCCTGATGTAAATCAGCAATAAATTTTTTAAATAACTCTAATCTTATTTCATCCTTTGCTGCTTTTGATAAGTCAGGATAATTTCTGACGTGTTCGCCGTAGTGTTGAACCATCCCATATGGTACAAAATCTACTCCATCTAAACGAAGAGTGGTTGGAACTAATTTAAATTTTTCAAAGTCAGGAACTATTTGCACATACTTACCCCCTTTGCCTGTAAACAAAAAAACTACATAAACTTTTTTTGACATATTACCTCCAATTTTAAATTAAAAAAATAACTATTATTTTACTAAGTGAATACAAAAGATTCTTTAAAATCTTCTCTATTCACCCAATAAAATCTATCAAAAAACAAAAAATCTTATTTAGAAGATAGCACAAAATTTTTAGTCTGTAAACAGCAATATACGTCTTAAATTAAATATTAATTAATCTTTTATGAAGTAAGGTAAAGTTTTAAAATTTGGTGAAATAGAACAAAAAGCATTATCAGTAGTAAAATTTTGAATTTTATCTTTTTGTATTGTCATTTGATTAAATGACAATATCCTAGGTAATATTTTCTCTCCGTTAATTTCTACTACACCGAAACCAACCCAAAATTGCACCGTAGAACTTTCACAAGAACCTAAATGAATAGATTTACTAGGCCCTTTTAAAAATACAACTTGTATTCGGTGAGATAATTTATTAAAAATTCTCCTTTTTGAAAAGTTTTCAATTACATCAACCAACATGGCTGCATTTAAGTATTCTTTATTTAATTCCTCCTCGTTTAAATTAGATAAATCTCTCTCCCCTTTTATAATAAAATTATGTTTTGCACTTTCAAATCTTTTATAGCGTGTATCCTGATCATAGAGTGTATTCCAATTATTCTTATTTTTTTCATAATATGCATTATATTCATCCTGCCATTCTTTTTCTGTATCATATAGATCATTAATTTCCTGTATTCGAATACTTAGATTACTGGGACATTGTTTTTGAAAATATTTTATTAATAGATCTAAAGATTTTACATAAGAATCATAAAAATCAAGTGGTACATTATTAATTTTATTCACGAGCTGACTTTTTGAATAACTCAAAATCACTCCGGGCTTATAGATTTTTGAAACAGGTAATAAATAATTAATCATAAATCTTAAATTGAAAACTTCTGCCCAATCAGCCTCTGGATAACTTGGCAATAAATAACTCTTATAACAACCAAAAGGGACAGAAAATTCTATCGGTAAATTAGCGTCAACCGTATTATTTATTTTCTTCTTAATATCGTTTTTACTATCTTCATTTAACGCACTTCTTCTAAATTTTGAAGAAGTAATTATTGCAAATAAAATATCCTTAATATCCCTAGAATCATTGGGTTGCTCAACTTCGTTTTCTGTAATATGTTCAAGTTTTCTTATAAAATTAATTAAATTGTCATCAAGATTTTCTTTCATAAATTAATTCAAAACTCTTATTTTACTAAAGTTCTTGCCTACTAGACCATCAATAGAAATAGGCTCAAATAAAAAATCAGACTTTTCTAATTGCGATGGAGAAAGTATATATTCTATATAACTATTATCTTTTTTCCCTAAAACACCTACACCTACCCAAAATTTAGCAATTGAAGTTTTTGTAGTACCAATGGAAACACTTCTTCCATCCTTGGTGGAAGTGACCCAAACAAAAATTTTATCTGGTGCCCTATTATACGGACGTCTCTTATTTACTATATAATATGCTTGGTGTAATAATTCTGTTTTTTCTCTCCAGAATGGATCAGCGTCTTGCCCAGCTCTTAATCTTACATTTAATTCAGTCATTCGTTTTTCCTTTTCACCCAAAACTGGTAGACCACCAAATTTTTCTTCTAATTTATTTATTTTATCTTTTAAATCTTCCTCAAACTCTTCCGGAGTATATAGTGAACGGATAGGGGTCACAGTAAATTTAATATTCTCTGGCAGATATTTTTTTAAAAAATCTAGCAACATATCAAAACTTTTTGCATAAATTTCAGTATCAGACTTAGGAATGTTATTTAATCTTTCTACAATTATTTCATCTGAACAAAAATCAAAAATTACACCTGGTTTATAAACAGCTGCAATCGGTTTTAACCACCTTGCGTAATACATTAGAGTAAACAACTCAGCCCAATCTACTTCTGGAGTTTCTTCTAGACGCCATAATTTATAAGCACCGAATGGGAAGGAAAATTTAATTGGTAAATTATTTTTTACACTATTCTCTACCACCTCGTGAATATGAGAAATATATTCTGGCGTAGCCTTAAATTTTCTAAATTTTTTTGAGAGTATTGCCTTTATAATATAATTTATTATATCTTTTTCTGAACTTAAAATATCTTCTACTTTTTCTGTAAATTTTAAAGCAATTAATTTATTTTCTACGAATTCCTTGATATTCATAATAGAGATGTGGGTAGGAGTTGAACCTACGATTATCCCTTGCGGGGATATGCCTTACCGTTTGGCTACCACATCGGTATTATCTTATCATAAAGACAATCAAAAAGCTTTACGCATTTTTGCCGGCAATGTAGCCTGTGGTCCAACAAAGCTGGAGTGAAAAACCGCCACTCGGACGATTGATATGGAGTAGATCCCCTGTAATATATAAATTTTCATAAAGCTTCGATCGCATGGTCTTCATATCTACTTCCTCCAATTCCACTCCTCCATCAGCTATTACTGCCCTGTCGAAGCCCATAAGTCCAGTAATAGATACAGGTAGAGCTTTTAATAAAATGACTATTTGTTTACGATTCTCCTTAGTCACACTATGAATCTTAGTATTTGGATCTATATTTTTCAAAAGAGATATTATTGCATCCACTGTGCCGTGGGGCACGATATCATCTAACACATTTTTAAATAATTTGTTTTTATTTTCATCAAAAGTTTTAATTATTCTTTTTTCTAGTTCTGCTTCGTTTGTATCGGGATATGCATCGATTTTAGCCGTCACAATTCCGGCTCGCAAAAGCTCGGCAACTTGAGTAGAAGAATTTAAAATAAGTGGGCCAGAAAGACCAAAATGAGTAAACAAAACTTTCCCAGTTTTTGAAAACTTTTTTACACCATCTAAGTAGAAGGTAATTTTCATAAATGATAGAGACACTCCAGGCATAGATTTAATCCAAGAATCTTTCACTGCAAGTGGCACAATGGTCGGAGTCGGAGCTTTCACTTTGTGACCTAAATCTCGCAACCAATTAAAACCATCACCACTAAAACCATCTGCAGTTCGTGAGATACCACCGGTTGATAGAATATATGAACGAGCAGTGTAAATCTTACTACCTACCTTTATGCCAGTAATTTTACCTGATTCTTTTAAAACTTTTAAAACTGTTGAATTATTTTTTATATTTACTCCTCCGTCATGCATAAATTTCTCTAGTGCTTTTATCACATCAATTGCTTTTTCTGTATGAGGAAATGCTCTTTTGCGAGCTTGGACCACTAAAGGCAGACCTAACTTTTCAAAAAAGGTAAAGGTATCTTTCACCCCAAACTGCGAAAAGGGCGAATACAAAAATTGTTCCGCCCCTCCATAGTTTTTTAATAAAACATGATTGTCGTATTCTGCATTGGTAATATTACATCGTCCACCACCAGTCATTTTTACTTTCTGAGCTAGCTCTCTATTTTTTTCCAAAAGTAAAACTTTTTTGCCAGAAGATGCAGCAAAACCGGCGGCCATCATTCCAGAAGCACCACCGCCAACTACAATAACATCAAAATCATATTTGATTTCTCTAGACATAAATATTATCAACTAAAAGCAAAATTATTTCTTTGCTTTTTTTGGTTTCTTAACCTCTTTTTTAGGATGTGAATTTCCTTTAGCCATAAAAAATTTTTATTAAAATAATAATACTTCTATTATACAACTAATATATCAAATATAATAGAGTTTTATTGGTAATTGCCAACCTTGACTTTTTAGTGATTACATGATACAATCATATAAATTTTAAAACTTAATAATTATGGCAAATAAAGCACAGACTTTTTTAAAGGTCTTCCGTTACGGGGTTAGATTCTCCGAACGATGGGTTAGAGAAATTGGTGTCCAAATCAGTTGGACTTGGAACACGAATCGTACTAATATTGGCAAAATAAATGCATGGCGCATTGCCAATGGTTACCACCCAGCAATAGAGCGTCTGCTGAATGGAATTATGATAGGATGCTCAATTGGGCTATTATTACCCTTCTTGATTCTCTGGGCAGGTATCAAATCGTTATAAGAGCTGAATTAAAAAAATATTCAGCTCTTTTTTATTTGAAAGCGTTTGACAAAAACAGAAAAATATGTAATATATAAAGAAAAACTATTCTTTAACAACATAAATAAACGACAATGAAATATAAAAATAACCATTCAAAAAATGGGCTCAAAAATATATTTAAATACTTATCAGGTAATGATCTAGAATCAACACCTGAAGGTAAAAACAGAACTGAATTATTAGAAATAATGACTCAGTTAGGATTAAATAGTTTTTTGCCCAAAGAAATTCCTAGCTTACTAGAAGAGCACAGAATACTGATAATTAATTTCTATAAAAAGCTTACTGAATTTTTATCAGCCGATTCCTACAATGCTCGGATTCTACTCTATTTCCCTATCGACTGGATACCAGAAGAAAGTTGGTCTATTGATGACATTGAAGTCAAATGTACATTTGATCACTTTATTGAAAAATATAAAGAAAAATGGAAACATTTATTAAACATCAAAGACATCCGAGCCAACTTTATTGATGGCGATATACCAGAGATTGAAAATCGAAAAGAAAAGCTACCTTTAGTAATAAAAGCAGCTCATCTTATACCGTTTCTGATCCAAAAAAAGATTACCAGTCTTGAAGAGGTAATTTCCATCGCTGACAAATCTAATAATAAAATATTAGAAAACAGCATTATTGATATGTTACCTTTTTTATTTCATTTAGACTTAGGATCTACAGCTGTTTTACTGAAAAGTAGCTCACTATTAATTAGAAATAGTGTAAACTATGTCGAACAATATACTAAAGCTAAACCAGTTTTTCATACCGATATTTTTGAAAATCTTGAATTAATGAAAAGAGAAATTATTGTATTTCAAGAGTATATACAAAAGCAAAAGAATGAAATAACAACTAAAAGATTCAATTGGCAGAAAGAAACAACAATTCAAAAAATTATTGAATCTTATGCGGAACAAGTTTCTCTAATAATCATTGATGATCCAAAAAAACTCAATCAATTGATGTCTATTAAAAAAAGAGATGCTTATACAAAAATATTTATTATTAATACAATGAAAAATATTCTTGAAAAGCAGTATCTCAATAAAGACATTATTTATAATTGTGAAATCATAATGAATTATCTAGACGAACTATTCTTCTCTTGCCAAAATAAAAAGATAATTTCTGTTTTGAAAAATATTTTTTATAAATTTTACAGTATTAATTCATTTGATATTCAAAATTTAAATAAATATAAATTAAAACCAATAAATCTATTTAAGAACCAATATCTAAATAAGGATTACAAAATAATAAATGATATTGTTAAAAAAATAGAAAAATCAAAGGAATTATCTGATATCTTATACCCTATCGTTGTGGTATATGGATCGACAGTAAAAGGTTATGCTGTAGATAATGCTGATATTGATCTGGCAGTTTTCGTAAAAGAAAATGTATCGAATTTTAAAAGAATTACTTTACAAAAAACTTTATCAAAATTGTTTGGTAAAATTGATGACACGGTTGTTCAATTTTGGCTTAATTTAAGTGGTGAACAGCTAATAATTCAAGATTTTACTAATCCGGATAAAACGACTGGTGATAGTTTTATGACTCAAGTACTTTTCAATAGTATCTGGTTAGGTAAAGACAAAGACATAATTTCTCTTCAAAAAAGATTATTTCCGAAATATTTTTACCTGGACGAAACAACAAACAACAGAGAAATATATTTGAGCGAAATTGAACGAGATGTCTTGCAATATCGCTTGATGCATAAAGGGTACTATTACTATTACCCAAAACAAACTAACCTAACTCCAGAATATTGTACGGACATGAATCATGAAAGTGCTTTCTGGGACCGAGGATATCGTATCCTAGCTACAAAACTTTTCATAGAAAAAGTTTTCCTACCAAAAATAATAAAAACCTAATAATGTTTTAAACATCATTAGGTTTTTTTAATTTATGTTATTAAATTAAATTTTTAAAGCGTTGCTCCTGTACCTGCAATCCCAAGTTTATCCCAAGGAATTCCAGAACCAAGCTGGAACATTTGCATCAAATATATCAACTCCATGTCAGGAGAAACCTTATCAAGGGACATAATGGCCAATGCATATTTGCTTACAGCTTGTTCAGCGCGAACAATATCACTGCCAACCAAAATACCGATTTTTTTCAGCATTTCGTCTTTGTTAGTAGCTCCCACCTGAGCCGGCAATGTTGGATCTTCGATGATTTCAACAATATTGGTTGCTTCATAAGCCAAGGCTCGTGCAATAGGGATACCGGGACCAGCAAAGATGCGATTTATTTCATTAACAAAGGATTCGGCTTGTGTATGCAACATAGAAGTATCAGGTGGCGCCATCATTCCAGCCGGCAAAGGAGTACCTGTTTGTTGTGCACTCATAGCCAACATAACAAAATGTGGGCTAGATGCACCTGCCATCCAGGATTGATTCCAGGAAGTAAGCTGTTGATTAAAATCACGTAAAGCATTCCAAAGCCTTGAATCCAAACGAGCGAAGAATTCCTTTTTTCTTCCTTCTGAAACATATTTTCCATCCAGATTCAATATCGTCAGAACATCGCCATATTTATTCCTGGTTAGAAGTTTTTGCGTTTTGTAAAAGGCATCACCACACGGCTGTTCGAGTTCAAGTGAATGTTTTTCCATCAGATCTAAAATATTTTCAGCAATTTTATAAAGGCCAACTTTTTTACCAAAAGCTGCCTTAATTGCAGAGAGAACTTCGATTACATCCACCTTCAGAACGCCTCCAGTTCTCAGCATTTCTAAAAATGATTTTGAGTCGGGGATCTTCGGTAAAAAATCTGAGCCCTGTCCGGTAGAATTGTTTTTTACATCCTTCGGAACCTCAACTACAGGTCCACGCAATATTTTAAGATTCAAATTAAGTTTGGCTGATGGGATTTTTAAATCCATCAAGGCATCCTTAATATCATTGTCCGGTGCGGCATCTTTATTGGATAAAAGTAAAAGTCCTTCATCCGACGGTTCACCAACTATGCCTTTTAAGGCTTCATTTATTTGTTCTGGGGTAAGCCCCACTGCGGTTGCGAATTCATTTATTCGCAAATTCCAATTTGTTAAATCTGTCATTGTCTGTTAATTTAATTAATACTATATTTTATTACGAGGTACAATTATATATTAAGCATATTATATAAGATGAGAGGATTTGTCAATAGTAGACAAAATTCAACCACTCTGGACTGTAAGTCCAGAGTATGACAAATGCAGGTTGACTGGAAGTCAACCTAAAACGATGAACGTTTTGTCTTCGTCTGTTTCTTTTTTACCTTGTTCTTCTATGT
>Ga0172381_10007164_pt1 | contig 11072 bp, 10 predicted proteins | sample Leawel6488metaG_FD_119754 | JGI IMG/M metagenome (GOLD analysis project Ga0172381, IMG submission 119754) | Leachate microbial communities from a municipal landfill in Southern Ontario, Canada - Leachate well 64-88 metaG | ecosystem: Engineered > Solid waste > Landfill > Unclassified | place... | reverse complement strand
TTGTAAAGGCGAAATCATTAAACATTGCCTTAACATTTATTTCGCAGGCCGGAGCACTTTTGCAGGGAGATACTAAGCCGTTGCTGTTTGCTCCGGAGATTTGGTGAGCGGTGGCAGCCGGGGAATAGACAGCCCGTTTTAGAAGCTGACCAGCGGATCCGGAAGCATTGACTGTATACAAGCGAACCTCAACACCAAACTGACCGGCACTATCAATCTGGGACCAGTTCAGAAAAGCTTCAGGTGTCGTCGTTTTATCGGCAGCTACATATCTTGAAAGTCGGTGAAAACGCCAAACCAGCTCCAGATCGGCTGCCTTATTGGCAGGAACCATAAAGCTGATTTTATTATCCTTTTTCACATACAAATCCGGCCTCGCCGCAATGTAGGTGTCAATAAAATCATTGGTCGAAGCGACATCGTTAAAATGATTATTATCAACCAAAACCCCCGAGCTCACTATCTTACCCAAAGCGGTGCTAACAATGTTATTGATGGTTAACCCAATATAGTCACTGGAACTCACTAAACCGGAATTGTAACTATCGGCCGTTACCCCAACCCGGGTAATAGTCGATCCGTCGATTTTTGTCCTCTCTAGTTGAGGTGAGTCAAGACGACTGGAATCAAGTAAACCGGCTTGATGGTCGTAACGCCAACGCAAGAGCCCTTCCTCAATCCCACCTTCGGCCAAATAGTAAGCTTTAACATTGCCAACTGCCAAATCACCGGATTTAAGCTCAATAAGGGCCAATCTGGCAACTGCAAAACTGGCGGTTGAAATGACCGCAAGTAGCAAAATCGAGATAATTAGAGCAGAGCCCCTCTTTGTGGAGGGCCTGTTTAATAACTGCTCTTGATGCGAAAATGTGATCATTTTAGGCGAAAAATTCAAACTTACGAGGATGGGTAGCAATGCTACATTGACGAGTAATTCGGATTTTGCAGCCAAAATGAGCCATTTGCAGCAATCAGATGCAGTTGTTGGACAGACCCCTGCATTAGTTTAATTTTAGATTGTTCCCCTCTCGCTGTCAAAATTTGAGCTTAATCAATCATTCAATCCCCCTCCATGTCATCCCGAGGGAGCAGCCTCTGCGACTTGAGGGATCCCTTGATGATTCCTGGTTTTGACCTTCCTCTTAAACACTTTATGGGCTTTGGACTCGCTGACTTGCTGATTCGCTGACTTGCTGATTCGCTGACTTGCTGATTCGCTGACTGGCTTACCTGCTTAATCCTCGATATACTATAAATATGAGCAAGAATCAGTCCTACTGGTCGAATAGAAGAGAACTGATCTACGAAATAGTCACCTGGAGCATAATTGTTATCGCGACAGTTGTTGTGATGCTCTACTTCCCATCGTTTTCCGCCCTTTTCTATGTCCTTATAGGTGCTACCTTCGCCTCAACCTTTTGGTATCTACGCTCGAGACGTCTTTATCAAATGGCAACTTCAAGTGCCGCCTTAGCTCGTGATAAAAGCCGCGAACTTATCCGCCAACGCCAGACCTCAGAACTGGTTTTCGACCATGCCTCGGATGGTATTTTGATTGTCGATGACAGTAAGAGAATTATCGATTTCTCCGCCGGATTGGAGAAAATGACCGGCTTTAAACGCGAACACTTACTTGGAAAAATTGCCGACCAGGCACTCGAGTTTCAAGGCAGCAGCAAGATCCCTCCAGTCCTTGATATTATTCTTTTGCCAAAATCACATATTGATCGAAAATATCACCTGGCTGGCCTTTTCAACAACTCTCTCATTACTAACAACGGTCATTTAATCCAAACCGAGATTAGCTTCGACAGTTTTAAAGATCCCGTCTCCGGACGCTTGGTCGGAATGGCGATCATCAGAGATATCAGCTACGAAAAAGAGGTTCGCGAACGCGACCGGGAATTTGTTTCAATGGCTTCTCACCAAATTTTTACGCCTCTCTCCATGATCCGCGGTTTTTTGTCTTTGATGCTTTCAGAGAAAACCGGCGTTTTAAACGCCAAGCAAAAAGACTACACTTTAGAAGCCTATAAGTCTTCAAAAAGATTAGTTTCTCTCGTAATGAGTTTGCTTTCAACATCCAGAATCGATGGGGAAAAGATTCAGTTAAACCTTAGTAAGTTCGACCTGGTTGAGCTCCTTAGGAAAATGATTGATGAATTGAAAGAATCCGATCAGCTTAACGGCAATAAAATATCCCTTGGATCTGATCACAAGAGTATCATGCTTCAGGCGGATCAAGAAAAAATTAGCCAGGCAATCTCCAACAGTCTTGATAATGCCATCAAATATACCGATAACGGTCAAATCCGAGTTAATCTTACAAAACAAGCCAACCGCGTTTCAATAAAGATTATTGACAACGGCATTGGAATCCCCGACAATGAAATCGAGCGTGTTTGCACCAAGTTTTACCGCTGTAGTAACGCCATGAACCGCGATACCAAAGGTACTGGTCTCGGGATGTTCATCAGTCAATTTATGATTGAAAAACATCATGGAAAACTTGATTTAAAGTCAAAGGTCGGACAAGGAACCGAGCTAACAATAACCTTACCCTTAAAATAACCGCCCCAGCGTTGTCATTGCGAGAGCCGATGATCTTCGGCTCGTGGCAATCTCCCATTTCCGTATTGTCATTGCGAGGAGTCATCGACGTGGCAATCTCCGACGAATGTCGGCTGACACCTTAATAGTTAGTTACTGACTTTTAACCATTAAACGAGGTAAATTATGGCGAAAATACTTCTTGTCGATGATGAACCGGCGATTTTAAAAATGTATTCAGAGAGTCTAAACAATGCCGATTTTGAGGTAATAACCGCCGCTAGCGGCGAAGAGGGGGTTGATCAGGCCAAAAAGGTCAAACCTGATATTATTTTGATCGATATTATGATGCCTCGCCTCAACGGTTTTGATGCCGTTAAAGAACTCAAAAGTGATCCTGGGACCAAGATAATCCCGATCTACCTCCTGACCAATCTACCGGAAAACGCCTCCGGTCAGAAACCGCAAGAACTCGGTGTCGCCGGCTACCTGGTCAAAGCCGAAGTCGAGCCTGGAAAACTGGTTGAAATTGTCACTGAAGCTTTAAAAAAATAAATTGAATCAGATATTTTAATTACGCCGAACGATATCTATCTCAAAAACCACTTTAAAAGTGGTTTTTGAGATAGGGACATAATCTCTCAGCAATTTATCAGCCTGGTCTTTTATGATAGAAGAGGTCGATAAAGAAACTTAACAAAAGAAAGGAAAATTTGAACAAAAAGACGATTTTGCCAGTATTGGCTCTTGGGCTACTTGCTACCGGAGCAATTATCTGGCAAACAGGGGTTGCATCAGCTTATTTTGGAGGCGGCAACGGTACGCCTGACAAAATGGCCGAGGAGCTGGCAACAAAATTAAATGTTAGCCAAGACAAGGTTACGACTGCTTTAGAAGAGATCAAAACAGCTCATCAAGCTGAAAGACAAGCTGAAGTAACCACAAATTTAGATAAGGCAGTCACCGATGGTGCCATCACTGCGGAGCAAAAACAAAAACTTCTCGACAAAATGGCCGAGAATCAAAAAGAGCGGCAGGAAGCCAGAGCGGAGAGAAAACAAAATCGTGATGAAATGGAGCAATGGTTGAAAGATAACGGAATTGATTCCGAAAAACTCCATAGCTACATCGGTTTTGGACAAGGTCAAGGTGGACGTCACGGTAACGCCGAATAATAACGTCTAAAGTCATCGACCCAAAAAGCTACCAGGATATGGTAGCTTTTTGGTATCCTAGACTAATGTTTTTTCGGTTTCTTTAGCTAAAACTCTTGACAATTATGTACATATGTTCTAAATTATAAATAGGAAGGATTTTATATGCGCGGAAGACCATGCAAAAAAAGAAGAATTAGTTTTTATCCGGAGACTACCTACTTCAAGCCTGCCGGGATCCCTTTGCGAGGACTGCAAGAGGAAGTTTTGGGACTGGATGAAGTCGAGGCAATTCGACTTGCCGACTTGGAAAATATGACCCAAGAGCAAGCTGCAGAAAAAATGGAAATCTCCCGAATTACATTCCTGCGAATTATCGACTCTGCTCATAAAAAAATCGCTAGGTCATTAATTTATGGCAAAGCAATCAAAATGGAAGGAGGTGATATAATTATGCCAAACTTAGATGGAACGGGACCAAATGGCGCCGGACCGATGACCGGTCGCGGTGCTGGACGAGGACGCAGAATGGAATTAGGCGGAACGGCCGAGTGTGTTTGTCCAAACTGTGGAGAAAAAGTTGCCCATACCAGAGGAATTCCTTGTGTTCAAACCAAATGTCCGAAATGCGGAAGCCGAATGACTGGAAAATACTGCCCGACTAATTAATTATGAGACAAAAAATCGACTTTCTAGAAGCCGATTTTTTGATTGAAAAAAATATCAAAAGATTATTTCAACGATGCTAAACAGTAACTCCACGCATCCAGCGGTTTAACCAACCAAACAAGCTAAATCCAGAAGAAAGTTCATTAATCTGGTCTCGAAGTTGTGTTTGTTGATTTTGTAAAACAATAATTTGATTGGCAATTTCCAATTTGTCAGCATCTACAGTAAGCTGAGACATTAATTGCTCTAACTCTTGTACTTGAGTCTTATTTTGCTCCATCAGACCTTGAATATTCTTCAGCTCCGAAAAGTTGGCTCCAGCAAAAAAGTAAGCAAACGACGATCTTGTTTGAATTTTATCTACTCCCTTATTAATTATATCGTAGTTTTCCGATTGGGTTCTGGCAATAGTGCGAATTTGATCGCCAATTCCAGTATTTTCAACTCGTTCTGCGACTCGGACTAAATACTCTGCTGCTTTCGCAACCTCGCTCATTCTGGTTTGCGCTTGTTCATTTTTTGGTGAATACTCGGGTTTTGATTCCTGAATTCTATCTTGCAATTGAATTTCTGCTTGCGTCTGGGTTTGAGTTTGCGTCATAGTTCCAGTACCGGGGTTGTTGGTTTGTGTCTGGGTCTGAACACCAGTTTGAGCTTCCGTGCTAGAACTTCCTGACGATGAATTTCCATTTGTAGTTGATGTTGAGTTTGTTTCTGCATTTGTGCTAATATTCCCATTGCCATTCGTGCTGGCAGCTAACGTAACAGAACCATAACTTAGGAATGCAATTGATAGCAAAACCAAAAATGTTCTTTTCATGGCACCTCCTTAAACTAATAACAAAAAATCACTATATTATTATAATAATATCACAGTTTGAATGATAATATTATTATTACACTTAATAATTGCAATATTTAATTTGTAAAAATGATTCTTCGAACTGCTAAAATCCGCTCTTGGCAAAGGGGTCAGAGAAGTAGGTGATTATTCCTAGACTGCCTGAAAATTAAGATGAGATTGAAGGATAAAAAGATCAGCGTTAATAAATCGATCACGGTTCACATCTTGCATCGTAAAATAATCCTCATCCAGTCTACAACGTTGCATTCCCTGCGGTCATGAAGGGGCTCGATTCTGGGAGTACCAAAAAGCCACCAAGATTTGGTAGCTTTTTGGTACCGCGTAGGGGAATCGGTCACCGATATTTTTCTGCTGAAAAATCCGTCTACCCCGGCTCACCGCCAGTCGCGGTTCCGCCTTTCGATTCCCAGGCCAATATTCAAAAAGAACGCAATCCACTGGATTTCGTTCTTTTTGGTACCGCGTAGGGGAATCGAACCCCTGATTTCCTGGATGAGAACCAGGTGTCCTGGACCACTAGACGAACGCGGCAAAATATATTTGGCAAAAATCCTAAGTCCGAATGAGGAATGACGAACAAATGACCGAGGCCTTAATGAGCTAATTAGGACTTAAAACATTGGGATTTTGTTCGGATTTCTTAATTCTGGTTTCGTCATTTGAAATATGTTACCAATACCTGAACTGTGTCCAATCAGTGTGGTGATCTGTGTAGTTACTGAATTAGATCTTCAGATATTCAACTATCTTCCGACCAAACTGGTGACTAAATGCTCCTCCGGAGGCGGTAATTACATTCTGATCTACCGTAACATCATCCCCGCTGTAGCTAATATTGCGGGAAAGCAGTACATCGACGGCATCTTTCCAAATGGTTGCTTGGCGCTGCTCAAGTACTCCGGAACGAGCTAATATTTCAACTGAGTGGCTGATAGCAGCAACTAACTTACCCTTTTTAAAGAACTGTCGAGTTAGATCCAGCACTTGACCATCATTATAGTATTCAAACACCCCGGGACCACTAATAAAAATGAGGGCATCGTGATCTTCAACACAAACATTGGCAAAGCTGGTATCGGGAGATAAATGAGTCGAAGCAATACCAACTGCCTCCTCAACGGCCGAGGTGACAATCTTAACAATCGCTCCGGCATTATCTAAAGCCTCTCGTACGTCCTGATATTCCTCGTCATTAAAATCTTTGGCTGGCAGCACTATTAAGCAATTTGCTTCCATGATTTAACCCCCCATCTATTAACTTCAGCTACTAAAACACTAGCCAAATAAATGGTCAGTGTTTTAGTTAGTTGTTTTTAATAACCTAGCCTAAAATTAGGCCATGTCGTCGCGAGGGGCTTTTGGTTTGGCGATATTAACGACAATTGCCCGACCCTGAAGCTCTTTTTCGTTGAGTTCATCAACGGCTTTTTGAGCCAAGTCGGCAGATGCCATCTCGACAAAACCAAATCCACGGGAACGACCGGTTTGACGGTCAGTGATCACGTTGGATGAAGTAACTTCACCAACCTCGGAGAAAAAAGCTCCAAGATCTTCTGAAGTAACACCCCAAGCGAGATTGCCGACAAACAGTTTGCTTTCGCTATTCTGCTCTTCCATGAATTCTTCCAATTAGTGGTAGGAATTTAGAACTGTCTGTCAGCTAAAACGAGTAAAGACATACTAAAGATCCGTTTTCTATTAAATTGTAGACCAACTGGCCCGACCAGTCTCGAAGATCCAGCGAAGTTCGAATGAACGAAGTTGGACCAAACAAAACAATGCCAGTGTCTTTATTATAGCAGAACTGGTAATTTTGGCAATATGTTCAGTCGTAGCCCAAGCTTTAGCATGTCTGATTGTTAGACCGATCAATATCTTTTGAGTCCAGCCTTCAGGCTGCTGCCCCACACCTCGGAGGTGGGCTTTTAGACTCCTCCGAGGTGGATGCGGTGTATACTACTGTTCATCACGACACTACAATTCCTGATAACCTTATCTGTGACAGGTGTCTGATAAATCTGATAGTAGCACCCAAATAGCCCGAAGAATCTGTGGACATTCTTGTGATCTCAGACTCAAAATGTTATAGTGCCACTAGGATCTAACTTGTAATTATTTTCGCTCTGAAATTTGCCAGCTGTAAGCGAAAAAGTTTAAGATTGAGAAGGTGTAGCGGGACTACACCGACGAAATATTAAACCTTTGCAGCCACAGCTGACGGGTTTCAGTAGAAAAGTAATTGTAAGTTAGGTCCTTAATCCCGAGTAGTATAATGGCAGTACGCTAGGTTCTGGCCCTAGTAATCTTGGTTCGACCCCAGGCTCGGGAACCAATGATATTTTATATTCACCGCTCTGAGTGGCGGTTTTTTTGATTGACTTTTTGGCCAAAAAGGCTATATAGAGAGTGGGCAACTACTCTCCCCCGAAAAGGTGATTCACTTGTTCAGAACGGTCCTAACTGTGCTGCTCGGGTTGATCCCGAGCTTCCTTGTCGCCCAGACCAAGAGCCTCGCCGTGCCACATTGGCATCAGGTCTACTCCTTCCAGGGGGTAGATGACTGGTCAGACGGCCAGACTTTTTCCATCAACGGTGGTCCGGAAAAGTCAATCCGGTACGCCGCCTGTTGGCCGACAGCGCTGGCCGATGTACTAGCCTACTATGGCGCTATCGACCCAACCAAAACATCGGTAGGAAACGTCATCCGGCTTACCTACAAAGCCCTTGCCGATCACGATGATGGTGCTCACACCGCTGACATCCCCGCCTACATCGCAAAGAACTGGCCATTCCTGCGCGTCGCCGGGCCCATCGATGTCTCAGACCTAGGCAAGTGGCCATCTGAGGAGAAGTGGCAGCTCATCAAAGAGTGCATTGACAGTGGTTGGCCGGTGCTGGCCACCGTCAGCTGGGTGAGAGAGCGTGGCAAGATCTTTAACCACGCAATCGTCATCCGAGGCTACGTAGAGGGCGACAAACCGGTAGCTGTTCTCAACGACCCGTCGGGGGGATTCTTCCTAACGGGGAAGTGGGATGAGACAATCACTGGTGAGAGGCTGCAGGTTCCTTACGACGATTTCTACGACACCAAGTTCCTGGTCGTCGTTCGGGAGGCTCATCTCCCTCAACTCAACGAGATCATCGGTCGTTACCTGAACGGCCCCTGATCGACTCCCCGTCCTAAACCGAAACCCCTGCCCCCGCGGCGGGGTTTCGACGTTTTTATCCCTTATCGGGATTTTTTTAATATGATAGAATGAACTTATACATATTAGATCTAATTAAATTGTGAGGGGAAAATGCGCAAAACAGGGGTGTTTCTAGCAATTTCGACAATTGTTCTTTTTTCATGCTCAGTTATTTTTACCAGTCCAAGCAAGGTGCGGGCTGTTGATCCTTCTTATCCTGATCAAGGCTGTGTCAATGGTGTCCAAGACTCCGGTCTTTATACCTACGCCGATCACTCGCCGACTGTTGTCTTCACCCCAAGGTTCAACTGGTTAAACGCTGTTTCGGTCCGCATTAAAGGCACTAATCCAACCGGCACTCCTCGGGTCGAAGCTCAAATCTGGAATTGGCACTCGAGTCCCCATCAAATGATCGCCACCCATTCGGTCGATTTAGACAACCGGGTTTCAGAATACTGGCAAGCCATTACCGAGTCTTCTCAGGATATTGATCCCGGACTACCATACGCTCTAGTCTTAGTCCCTAAAAACGGTACCCAAGTTTACTGGTCCGCCACTTCTGACAATTCTTGCTACACCAGAGGCTACGCTATGCACGACGGAGCTCAAGATCTGTCTTTAATGTACGGCTTTTCAACTTACGGCTGGTACGACTCAACCAATCCCAATAGTGACGGTACCATGCCTGCAAGTGGAACCCCGACTAGCGGTTCGACTTCGGGAACAAGCACCTCGACCACTGGCACTGGATCAATCTCAGCTACTGATGATCCAATAGCTTCGTCTGATGATCAGTCCACGAGTACAACCTCCAACCAAACAGACACTAGTTCGGCCGCGACCTCTTCAACAGATTCATCTTTACCAACCAAAGATGAAATACTAGCCATGAGCGGCTTTGGAAATAGCGGCTTGAACTGGGCTGATAAGCTCGGCTTTATGGCTTTCTCACCAATCGTCGGCATATTCATAAGTCTCTTTGGCTGGTTAATTTTTATCATAATCATCATTTTAATCATTCGAGCGCTCAGACGTCGCAAATCAGCAAATCAGGCGACTCAGCCAACAGTTCAACCGGCTCTCCAACCCCAAGTCTCTCCCCCCACTCCACCAGCGCCAACAATCGAAAACATTAAATCAACAGGGGACAGTCATGAAGTTAAAAAATAGTTTCCTTATTAGGACCTTTCTACTGTTTTTTGCCTTATCATTCTTTATCAATGTCTCTAAAGCCGAGGCGGCAACCGCCAGACTGACAGCGACAGCCGATGCTTGGATTGACAGTCTCGCACCCAACACTCCTCATCCGGCCGGCGACCTTCAGTTGACGTTCGATTTGCTGCCCTCTGATCAAACAACTCAGTTATTAGTAAAATTTGATACCAGTTCAATTCCCTCCGGCTCGACTATCAACTCAGCTATATTTACTCTTTACGATCGAGGCTGTTCTGGGGCGACCGACCCTTACATTACCGCTTATCGCGAGACTAGTATTTGGACTGAGGCTACAGCTACTTGGAGCATGGATCTTCGCTACACCACCGCTGGCCAGTCCAACACCAATGCTTCACAATGTCTTGTTGAGAGCACAGTCAACTTCAATGTCAAAGACATTGTTCAGGCCTGGGCCAATGGTTCTTCAAACTATGGTTTTCGAGTCATCGGCGAAACCGGTGATCATTCACCCGAGTACACTCGGACCTTTTACGGTCGTGAGGATGCCTCAATGTATAAACCTTATCTACTAGTCGACTACACAGCACCAGTCGCCGGTTCAACTCCCCCTTCCGGAACAACAACTAACCCCACAAGTACTACAGGAGTCACTGGGACAACCGGAACCGGGACAATCGACTCGACCGGTAACATCTCTTCGGACAGATCAACTTCAACTGGAACAGCTGATGGAATCAATCCAGACGGCACTACAGCAACTACCTCAGATGATTTCTCGGCCGTTCTGTCATCAGACGAAAAGTCTGAACAACCAACTTCTGTCCTTGATGCCCTAAAACATCCTTCAAAGATCTTTCACTTGGTCTGGTGGAAAATTGTTCTGATTGTTCTGGGAGTCTTAACCGTGCTCGGCGGCCTTGCCGCTCTTGTTATCTTCCTGATTCTCAAATCACGCAAGCAATCTGCAGTCAAAAAAACAATAGATTAGAAGAGGGATCGCCCTCTCTTTTTGTCATCCCGATTGAGGCTCTGCGAATAGAGGGATCCCTTTATAATCAACTTTTCCTATAAAAAGAGAGCTCGCCAGGGGGTAACGAGCTCCTTTTTAATACTAAATCCGTCGCCTTAGAATTAGCTTAGAAGTTTTAATTTGATTTAAAAAACTGATAATATGAGAGTGAACTTTAAGTATAAGCCCGATATCGTTTTATGCTCCAAAAGAATCATCGAGTGAGAAGTCTCTGTGTGGTTCTCGCTAATCGCTCGCACAATATTACATTCACTACCTGGAGGTAACCATGGGAATCGATATTATCAAAATCATCTGGCCCTTAGTCGTTATCCAACTAGCAGTACAGATCTACGCTCTGGTTGATGTTATTAAAAGACCCAAGACTCGCAATTTAAGTCAGGTTGTCTGGATTATCATTATTGTGCTCGGTGAGATCGTCGGCCCGATAATTTATTTTC
>Ga0172381_10007163_pt1 | contig 11072 bp, 6 predicted proteins | sample Leawel6488metaG_FD_119754 | JGI IMG/M metagenome (GOLD analysis project Ga0172381, IMG submission 119754) | Leachate microbial communities from a municipal landfill in Southern Ontario, Canada - Leachate well 64-88 metaG | ecosystem: Engineered > Solid waste > Landfill > Unclassified | place... | reverse complement strand
ATAGTATCACCCTTCCCAATAGATACCAGAGGAGACAGAGTTTCTACCTCATGAATAAGTTTACTGGTATATGTCTCCACATTACAGTTCATATCAGGGTATTCTCCCTCTTTTACCTCAAAAGTCTTGGTAAATGTCTCCTTTCCCAAAGTATAAATTATCTTTCCTTTATCCGTATAAAATCCAACTTTAAAAGGATTACTTGCCCTATCATTGCTCTGAACAGTCAGCTTATCATCGCTAAAAGAAAACCTTTTATCAGAAATAGAGGCGTATGGCCACATGACCAAATTACGGTTAGGAAGATATCCCGTATCTTTTTTAGGCAGATATGCCTCCATTTTCCCTCCCGGTTTCAAAACAGTTAGTGCCCAAAGAGCAATCTTTTTAGGGTCTCCGGTATTAGTTAGAGACATGGAAACACTAACTTTATTATCTCCCAAAAAAGATATCTTTAACGAGGATCGAAGTCCCACTTTAGGCCAAGCCCTGGGGAAAAACTCAACGCTGTTTCCTTTAATTTCGTATGGAACAGGATCATTATCCGGGATATAGGTAGTTTCCCCTTCGGGAGAAGCCCAAATGCGATGTCCCCCATATAAATGCCATATATTTCCTTCTCCAAAATACTTAGAGACATCCTTAGATACTTCGTCATTTAAGTCATTAAACATTATATTTTGTCCCAATCTCCTAGAAAAATGGATAATTCTAGGTCCAACATCAATTGTAACGGACATCAAGAGATCCCCATACTCAAGTTCCAATGTTTTCCCAAGAAAGCATAGTCCCTCTTTCCCTTTTAAAGTTTTCATTCTCTCCTCCTATCTTGTTCTCCTAATTCTCTTTTCTCTGCCATGGAATATTGAAAGTATATTTATTCTTTCATAATATCCCAAAATTACTTTTAGTATAAAGGCTCCTTCTTTTTGCTAAAACAAATAACCTATCTTTAAAATATGTATTTTGTATGCAACTGTTTTTCGAAGTATATTGCCAAAACGACTAATATATGGAAATAACCCAATATTGCTAAAGGGATATCTCCATCTTTTTCCTCTTATGGAGAAGTTGATTGAACCTAAAGCGTTTATTGGTAGTTTTTTGCAATGGTTATCTCCATCTTTTTTCTCTTATGGAGAAGTTAAATAAACCCTCACATAAAAGTATATTCCGGAATGTAAAATATCAAGAGATTTATTTGTAAGGCCTGATATGACCTGATTCTCGATCTCGGTAATGTAAGTAATATACTCAGCATGGAATATAAAATAGGAATAGGGGATATCCTCATGTTCTTCGTTATATCTCTCATGCAAATCGGTAAGGTATTCCTCAGAAAGCATAATCTCTCCCCAAAGATCCTCTTCGCTTCCAAGTTCTGCGGGAATATATGTCGACAAGTAATATGTAAGTTCATCATCTGAATCAATTAGTGAATCGTATTCAGGTTCTGCTGAAATATCTTCCTCAAAGCCTCCCGGATATGACTCGGTTTCGCTTTCTGGATATACTCCGTAAACATTTCTCGTATTCGCCGCTTCTTCATCTGTCAAGAACAAATACTTATGGGATAACATCTCATAGTACCCAGGTTCGCTCTCCCAAGTCGCTTCTACTGTATCGCTTGCCCAGGTAGCATCGGCAACGTACCATCTTCCATCTACCATTACTTTGTTCCATGCGTGTCCTATCTGTGTGGGACCAGACAATAGTCCGGTAAGCTTGTAGTTATTAATTCCTTCCATACTAAGAAGCAAACTCATAGCTTTAGATATGCCATCACATACTGCTGTTCCTCTCAATATTTCAGTAACGTTCCCTTGTTCATCGATAATTCCCTTGAAGACTCCTTCAAGGAAGAAACTATCCGAAGTAGAATCATATCCTCCCCCTCCTTGAGTTGCATCAAGTAAAGAGTGGTTGTATCCTACATTTTCAGAAAGCCAGTCATATATTGCGTGAACCTTTTGTTCGTCGCTCATTCCAGATGAGATGATTGTATACAAAACTTTTCTTGCTATTCTGTAAATCTCTTCAGCACTGCTCCCCTCAGCGACCACAGGTTTATATCCATTGATTGTTGCCCAGAAGAGTTCGTTACTTGTAGAAACCTCATACTCAAAGAGCAAAGAATCTATCGGAAGAAGTTCCTGTTCTCCTCTTGGTATCTCAGCATAATGTGTTACGTAATTTAACTCGGTATATGGAATCTCATCTTCAAAGGAGGTGGGGGAATCTGCAGTATTTAACAAGAGAGAGAATTGGTTTCTTCCTCCCCTGATTTGAGTGTCTCCCCAGTACACTCCATACGAAGTTGATTCAACATAGGTACCCATTGAGTATGCAAGCAAATCATACAGATTTATGATGCCCGTATCCGTAGAGTTGGGTTGAGTCGCAGCACCTTTTGTATATACCCCCTCGGGCAGATTGTCCGCAATAATGGGAATCATAAGGTCAAATGTATATGTGTTCGTGCCTGTCTTCAACGCCTCATCTTCCGGTCTAAATATAGCAATGTAATTTAGCAACTTCCCGAAGTCCTCTATGCTACTTATATATCTGTTAAATCCCGGTATGATTTCATCAAAATATGGATAAACTAATGTGGAAATTGTTCCTGCTTGATAAGCAGTCCATTCTGACCAATTATATCTTCCACCCTTAACTCTATATGAGAAAGCCTCATTGAAAGCGGCCCTCTCTAAGTCAATATACATTCCGTTTTTATCAAAATTATCTTCATGATCAGGATTTGTTGAATCATAAGTAAAATACTCCTCACTTCCTGGGGCTCCTTTCTTTATTTCCACCCTGTATGAAGTGTTATACGGAAGTGGATCCCAAGATATGTACGGGTAATATTCCTCACCCACTTTTTTGCCCTCTAATGAAAGTCCAAATATGTCTGTGCCATAGCTTGCAGTGGATACACTGATAGATAAAGTGTTGGAATATACTCCCGAGGAAATCCCTTTAACCACTGCCATGGCTTTCATTGTATAAGTACCCGACTCCCTAAATACATAGTCGAGGTCCGGAATGGTAGACATAGCACCAGTTGATCTTCTAAACAGAATTTCATTACTTGAAGGGGTAGTGATTTCCCATTTATAACTTTCGGGTGGGAAGACTGAATCAGCATAGGTGGCCCCTATTAGCAGAATATCTCCTGTTGCAAAAGTCGTATCAGTATTCCAAATATCTATATTGAAATTCTCAAGTGGGTAATATACGTTTATCTCGCTTGACTGTAAAACTTGTATTTGCGAGCTGTTTTCAAGTTTAGCTACTATTCTGTATTTTCCACTTGGCAGATTGCCCGGAATATAGTTCAAAACTGGATTATCTTTAACCCCTACCGTGTTAATAGGGGTGTTATTTACATACCATGTGATTCCTGGGGCGGGGTCGCAGACATTATCAAGTCTATTTAATACAAAACTTACCATTTCTGAAGATCCCACCATTTGGTTCAATGCGGAAGTATCGGTAATCATATCCAAACGATAGTTCAGAGGAGCATAAATAACGCTTATTATCACATGTGCTGTTATTTCCACCTTGGAGCCTTCTGGTCTTGAAACCGCCCATATATCAACTACACCAATAGAAAGAGGGGTCACCACCCCATCCCTGCTCACCGTAGCTATACTATTATCTCCAGTTCTGTATGTTAGATTTCTTCCCTTCAACGCGTGAGTGGGCTTAAAAATTGGCTCAAGCTGCACCGAACCCTCGTGGAGCTCTATCTCCATCTCGGAATCCTTAAAAAAGAGGTTTTCTACTGGAACGCTTTCAATTATTACTTGAATTTGCAGGCTAATTTTGGGGTTGTCCGCACTGATAAGTCGTATTGGAATTGGGATATTATTCCCATAATCATCAACTTTTAAAGCTCTCGCAAACAACTTTCCATCCATGGATATGTTTAAATAATCCCTGTCTTCAGTATTGACGTGCTTGTAATAAACTCCCTTATTTTTTGCATCAAAAGGATAAACTATTGGCTCAAGTTGAAATTCTCTGGCGTCCCCCTCGGGAGCAAGATATACCGTTGTATCCTTGACCTGTATTTGAGTTACCTCGGCTGTTGCGATTAAATTCTCTCCACAACCTTGAAGAGACAAGATTATTGCAACCACGAAAATGACAAGGATTATTGTAATTAAGCCGGTTTTTTTCATACTCTAATTATTTCTCCACAGCCTTGCGGCTTTTCCTCAATCCTTATCCATCTTCCTCACGCGAAAAAGAACATGCGAGTGCGCATGAGGTGATTTTATTATATCAACGCGCGTATATTATGTCAATGTACGCATTGTGTACTAATATGAACTGTATCTAAAAGTTTATTATATAAATGCAGGTAAAAATATTAAAAATTAACAATTCTATTTCGTAAATTAATCATAAATTTTCGTTTCCAAAATATTTGAATAACTTGTTATTGTATCGCAAAAAATCTACAGAGATTAATCTTAGGCAATAGATTAAACTTCTAGTGCGTTATCTATTGCGATGTTATATATTCTACTTAAGTGTGTCAGCAGGAGTTTTTCTGCTAATCAATAGTACGGGGAAAAAACTTCCAACTATCGAAATGCACACTCCTCCTCCAAAAATAATTGATATCTGCTCCATAGAGAGGGTAACTGGGCTAAAGTGAATATTGTGTACTATGCCTTGTACAGTGAATAACTTAGAAAATAGGGTTACCCCTACTGTGGCTATAAAGAAAGATATTAAACCTACCAGCAAGGACTCCATCAAATATATCAAATAAATGGTGGTTTTCCTGGCACCCATTGCCCTTAGGAGCCCCAACTCTCTCTTCTGAGAATAAATGCACGCATAAATATAGTTGAACATCATAAGTATTGCAAAAATCGAGAATGCTAAAGCCCCATAAAAACCTATATTTTTGAAGAAAAATGTGTAAATAGAGACGAATTCAAAATCTTCAGAAAAGATGGAAACAATACTAAAATCATTGTCTTTTAGTAAATCCGACAAAACTTCAAAGTCTTGCTCATTATCAATTAAGTAATATGCTCCTTTCACGAGACTACCAGTAGGTTGTTCTTCAAAAAGATAATCATCTTTAAAAAACATAATCCCTAAGTCGGTTAAATCTCCTGAATTTTCAACTTCCCAATAACCTGCAATTTTATATTCAATTGCATTTTCTTGAAGATACTCTCCCCCTTTGAAGTCATAAATATTAGCAAATATGTTCAGTTTCTCCGATGCAATAGCTTGCTCTAGCTTTTCATCTGAAAACTCCTCAAATAGAACAGCAAGAGCACTTACAAGAAGGTCTTTTCTTAAATATATTTCTCCAGCTGAAAAATCTCCATTTAGAATTCGAGTAATGTTGATGTTGTTTGTTACATTACTAGATAACTCTGCTACTCGGGTGCTATTTATGTCTAATTGTGAAGTGAAGTAGTCCTCAAAATCAAACTTATATTTGGCGTAATCTCCTTTTTCACAAAAAGCATAATCTGCTAACTCTCTGCTAATAATGTTTGAAAAATGATAACTATCTCTCCTGTAATAAACGTCCGCTTCCCAACTATCATAGGCATAATTGGATACAAATGAATTATTCTCGCCATAATCCATTCTGATTGATGTGTCTACAACACCGACAATAACAAGATTCATATTATATTGGTGTGTCGAATTGTTATCTCTTATACTTTTTCCCAAAATGTCAAAGTAGCTTGATATCGTTTCAAGTTGCGTGTTGTTTATATAACCTCTACGCCTAAATGCCTCGAAAATCGATGTGGTTAAAGCAACCTCATTTAACCCAGTAGGGAGATGTCCTGCGACAACCTCCATCCCCCTTTTTTCCATTACCTCTTCCGTTAACACTGTATAGCCTGAAATACCTATTAAATTATCATTTGAGGATTTAGGGCTACCTAACTCATGCATTTGGAAGGTCTCAATAGATTCTCCATATATCGGAATATAATCTAAAGATGCATATTTTTCTTCAAGATAGTCCATCTCTTCGGTAGAAAAAAGCACCTTTTCACTTGTCCCATTCGTTTTAGAAAACTTTCTAATTCCTACATCTTCCTCTCCCGTTTCCTCGAGTATTGCATATGTACTACTATTGATGTCGAATGAAAAAGCTCCGTATCCAATCCCAACAAGTATCAGCGTTAGAGAAAACAATACTATGGTCAAAACCAATCTCCCCTTCTTCAAAAACAGATTTCTGACCCCAAGGATCGATATGGTTTTTATTGGAACATTGTATTTATTTTTTCTCATTTTAATAACTGTTTTTAAAACTATTCTTGCATAAAGAATTATCGTTTAGAATAAAAACTTGATTGTTTTGTTGACTACAAATTTACTCTTGGCCAATTATATTTCCATCTACCATCTTTACAATCAAATCGGCATACTTTTGGGCCGCTTCTGAATCGTGTGAAACAATGATAACCAGTTTTTTCGCAGATATTTTCTTCAATAATTCAAATATTATTAAACTATTTTCATTATCAAGATTTCCGGTTGGTTCATCTGCAAGAATTACTTTTGGATCTTTTATCAATGCTCTTGCCACTGCAATGCGCTGTTTTTGCCCCGCGGAAAGCTCTGAAGACCTTCTGTTTAGGTATCCTTTCATTTCCACCTCTTCTAATGCTATATCTACTTCTTCAATTGTTAGCTTTTTCCCTTGCAATTCGGAGGCGATTATCAAGTTATTTGCTACGGTAACATCTTCAAGAAGGAGAAAATCCTGAAATATAAAGCCAATATTATTAGCTCTATACGAGGAAGCCTCCTTATCCGAAAAATTCTTAACAGAAACACCCGAAAAAAATATATCTCCGCAATCAAACTTATCTAAACAACCAATAAGATTTAACAATGTTGTTTTTCCACAACCTGATTTCCCTAAAATAAAAACCAATCCATAAGTGGGAAAAGTAATATTTATTCCTCTTAAAGCAACTACTTCCGGGCCTTTTTTTACTTTATATATTTTTTTAAGGTCTTTAATCTCAATCATTTTTTTATCCTTTCTGAATTATTTTATTCATAGTTGTTTTTCGTAATAATTACGTATTGTGTACTAACAATTCTTATCTAATCATTTCAGAAGGGCTCATCTTAGAATACTTTATGTAGGGAATCAGTGAAAATACAATCGGAAATCCAAAGCCCATTCCTATAACACTTATTATTTCTTCAAAACCAATTTTGAAATAATTTAACGGAACTACCGAATAACCCATAACATAATTATTTAATGAAAAAGCAACAAGAAACAATAAACCAATCGAAACAATAGTAGAAATAATTCCCATCATTAATCCTTCAACTAGAGACATTGATAAAATGGATTTATTATTCGCCCCCAGTGCTCTTAATGCTCCTATTTCCTTCTTCCTAGAGATAATACTATGTGACAAAAATAACGCAATCATTAGGAAAGAGAATATCGCCATTAACGCGCTTAATGAAAGACCTAGGATTCTCATTTCTTTTCCTACCTCAACAACTGAATCATAATCCTCACCAAGATTAGTTTTTACTTCAAACATCCCCTGAAAAATGCTCCCATCACCATTCTGAAAATTGAGAAGCAATAGATCCTCTTCTCTGTTCCCTGTTAGATGGCCCTCCACTAGTCTAATAAATTTTCCAGTTTCTTCTTCTTTAATATCTAGAAGATTTTCTGAGTTAAAGAAAATGAAAGGATATTCCTTCAGGAGCGTGCCTTGCTGATCATCCCAATATCCAACAACAATAAAACTCTTCTTTTTTGAGGATGTAAATACAGAACTAAAGTTGTCTGTCACTTCCATTTTTATTACTACTTCATTCTCTTCAATATAAGAGTTCATATAATCCTCGGAAGACAATGGTGGTTGAACAAATCCAAACGATAAATAATCAATAAGCAAACTCTTAGGAACAATTATCTGATTTTCTTCAACTTCGCTATAACCTCTAATGAAGGTAATGGGTGTTATTGTTGAGTCAAGCATATCATACGAAACCGCTAAGGAATTTTGGGTGGTTGTAGTGCCAGGATAGACATGTTCTAAAAATAGCGCATAATCCTGTCCACTTTGAAATAATTCTGAAATATACCTAGGATTTGCTATTATTGCCATATGGTATGAGTCAGCGTAAATTCCCAAAGTCCTTTCTCTTTTTTCGCTTACAGAGCCTCCTCCTGGGATACTCTCATAATCTAATCCCGTATCGTAAATTCCTACTATTATTGAATCGTATTCTATTAAGCCCTTTCTGTCTTGAACAGAGATAGTTTTTCCTACCAGATCTGAATATTTGCTAATATTTGTCATAGTATCATCTCTATAATAACCTCTCGCAACAAAGCTCTCATATGCCGGTAAAGTAATGGCAATTTCTAACCTATTCTCTGGAGCCCTTCCATATAGGCAGTTAAAAGAAGAAAACACTTCCGATTCTGAGGAAATAAAACCAGAATACTGTCCCCCGTAATCGAACCCATCTATGGCTCCCATCTCCTGAATGTATTTTTCGTTAGAATCATCGCTGTAAATTTTTGTTTTTTCGCTATCCCCAGGTAATTTTGAAATAATTATATCTGCAGTTTCCTCAGAGAATAACAAATATTGTTTATATTCCCCATCAGGCGAGTAGTTTTTGATAGTTATCCTATTGTCTTGTTGTTCATATATTATGTCTAGAATTTCATTTTCTATGTCATAGTCACCCGCAGAATATCCCAATCCAAAAAGAATCAATGTGAAGACAAAAAGCATAATTGTGATGGTGAATCTAATTGGGTTCCTCTTTATCCCAAGAAGACCCATTAAAAAAATGGGTTTATAAGAAATCGCAAAACAACCAAGCTTACTATTATCGGATTTTTTCTTTTTTGAAACAGAAAATTTATCTTTCCCCATTATCTCTTCATATACCCCTTATAGAGGAGACTCCCACCAATAGTGTGTATGAATATTTATTCCCCTTTTATGCCATCACAATTATATCACCTGTAGTGTTCATAGGCAATTATCGATATTTTGGGAGGTTTAACCTAATTTAAAATGGCTATGGAAAATAATTAAGATAATTATTAGAACAAAAATATTTAACCGAATTATTAGCAAAAAGAATCCAGTGTATGAAGAATCGCAAAAATCCCAAAAATAATATATCTCAGCTTTTTTTAGAATTATTTCCTTTCATTTTTAATGAAAGCAGTAAATTAAGGCCCACAAAAACAACAACTGATGCAGCTAAAACAACAGCCATTATATCTGGACCTATCATCTTGCCGAACATGTTAAGTTCCATTGAGTATCCCCCCTTTATTCCATCAATCACTTGGGGAGGAAGAGATCCATCTATTCTCAGTTGCTCAAGGGGGCTATTCATAAAAAAGTTCTTTAGTAATCCTGCTGAATGGCTTCCTGGGATGGAAGAAGAAATGTACTGAACTGGCTTTGCCATCATTCCCATGGGCATGTAAGCTCCGATAAAAAAACCTAGGGTAGAACTAACCAGTCCTACTACTGCCCCCACTTGAGCTTCGGTCTTTAAAAAGGAGCATATAAAAACAGTAATCAAGGTTGAGGACAAACAAGACAAAACAACCGTGCCTATTATACCCATAACATCCGAGAAAGATAAATACCAACCCCCACCTAGTGCCAAAAACAAAAAAGCTACTATCATTAATCCAGTTAGAGATATGATTGTAATCGTGAAATTGTATAAAAAATAACTAAATGTAATAATCCATTTTTTTATGGGTGAAGTCAATAGATCGTTCTCTGTTCCTCTCTCCTTATCCCTAGCCATTATTGTATTTGCGCTCAAGGAAACCGATATACATGCAGTTGCTAACATACCGCTAAGCATCCAACCATCTATAAACCCTTTTATTGCTTTTTCAGGGGGAGTAATCTGTGCATTTACAAAAATATTAGTAATTGAGTTTGACTGTATATCCCCTAAGAAGACAACGTATAACAGGAGTATTATTAAAGAACCAAGTAGAGAAAAGAATACCGTTGCCTTATCTTTATAGTAAATTATCACGGCTCTTCTTGTAAGTTGAGCAAGAATATTTAAATCATTTTTTAATTCAATCTTTTTCACTTTATACCTCTAACTTCTTCCCAGTAGCATTCAAAAAGACATCATCCATATCCCCCTTGAAATATTCAAAATCATTTGAAAATTGAGGGTAAGAGTTCAATAATTCAATTGCCTCATATCCCTTTTTAAGGCGGATTATATAACATTCGTTTTCATATTTGAAAGAATAACCAAATTTTGATAAAATTTCTTCCGTTTCGGAGGATTTATTAATATATAACCTCAAATACTCTCCAGAATATTCTTTCTTTAAGTTATTCGGGGTATCGTTTGCAATAATCTTTCCAGAATCAATTATGACTACATTATTTGCCTTTTCTGACTCTTCCATATAATGGGTGGTCAAAAACACTGTCATATTTTTTTCTTTTCTAATTCCGTTTAAAATATTCCAAATCATTTTTCTGGTCTTTGCATCCAAACCGGTAGTCGGTTCGTCCAAAAACAAAATCTCTGGGTAATGAATGAGCCCCCTCGCTATATCTACTCTTCTTTTTTGCCCTCCACTAAGTTTACCAAGGGGTCTTTTCAAAAGATCCTCAAGCTCTAGAAGGGAACTGAGTTCCTTGATTCTTTCATCACATCCTTTTCCGTGCAATCCATAAAAACTGGCTCTAATTGCCAAATTGTCTCTAACCGATAAAAGAGGATCCAGAACTGAATTTTGAAAAACAACCCCAATTCTGTTTTTTATTGTGCTAGGGGCCTGGTCAAGATCGATGTTGTCAATAACTACTCTTCCTGAATCCTTTCTAAGCTGTGTGCAAAGTATATTAATTGTTGTGCTCTTCCCCGCCCCATTAATCCCTAAAAAGGCAAAAAGAGACCCCCTTTCAACAGTAAATGAAATATCATCCACTGCTTTAATGTCTCCGAAATATTTAACCAAATTGTTTATTTCAATAATTTTCCCCATCATTTATTCCCTTTTCTCT
>Ga0172381_10007162_pt1 | contig 11073 bp, 14 predicted proteins | sample Leawel6488metaG_FD_119754 | JGI IMG/M metagenome (GOLD analysis project Ga0172381, IMG submission 119754) | Leachate microbial communities from a municipal landfill in Southern Ontario, Canada - Leachate well 64-88 metaG | ecosystem: Engineered > Solid waste > Landfill > Unclassified | place... | reverse complement strand
GACCCATCTGCGATTGTTGTTGCTTCTATGAGGGATTCTCAGGTTGTTGCTACCTGGCAGGGGATGATTCAGCCCGATATGTTAGCTGATAAGGTAGCTCAAATAGGTAGGATATATAATAACGCTAAACTTGTACCAGAGGTTAATTCAATGGGAATTGCTACTTTGGTTAAATTGAAGCAGATTTATGAAGGGGCTATTTACAAACGGGAGGTCTTTGATACAATTCAGAAGAAGAAGATTGAAAAATTAGGTTGGAAAACCTCTTATGCTAACAAAGTTCTATTATTTGATAACTTACTTAAACTTTTACGAGAAAATAAGGTACGCATAAACGACCAAAGGATTATTGATGAAATGAAAACCTTTGTTTGGTCAGATGAATCCAAAGCCAGCGGCCTGGGGGCGACAGAAGGCTACCACGATGATATGATAATGGCAACAGCTTTAGCCTTTTGGGGACTTGACGGAAAATTCCAAGATAAAATGAAATACACCGAACCTCCAAAGAATTCGATACTTGGGACTTTAAGAGAGATTCAAAATAAGAATTCAAAGCAATTTATTAAGAAATCATAAAGGAGTTGAGATGAAGAAAGTGAAAAATCTCTTCTATGACCGTCTTGAAGCGGTTTTGGAAGATACCAAAGGAATCATTACTTTTGGTGCAGGTGAAGTAAAAGATGTTGATGATGTTGACGCAGATTGGATTCTTAATCGTTATCCTAAGGAGTTGGCAGAGATTCCTTTTAACTACGATGAAGAGATGAAACCAAAAAAGGTTTATATGTGTGAAATTTGTGGAAAAGAGTTTGACCACAATCTAAAACTTGTTGCCCACAAGAAAAGTGAACATAAAGCACTTGACAAAAAAGAAAAATAGTTTTAGATTTAAAATAAGGAGAGGTTATGGAAGAAGTTCTCAAAGAAATTGAGTGTATTGAGAAAGAAATTGATGATGAAATAGCTTTCATGCATAGTATTGTTGATCCTCTAATTTCTTTTCCTGACAAACTCTCAATTGAAAAAATAATAGATGATCGTGGAATCTTACTAAATGTTGAACCATTTGATAGAGATGTTGGACTACTTATAGGCAGACAGGGTTGTATGGCATCAGCTCTTAGACTTTTAATGCATTCGTTTGGGATGAAGAATAAGAAGAATATTTCGGTAAAAATAAACCAACCAAAGGAAAAGTCTGTTATTAAGGACGATAAATGTCCGCCAAAGAAAAAAGCAAAGAAATAGCGGTAATTTCTTCTCGGATAAGTTCTGGTAGTAAATATTGGAAAGACCAGAATGAATCTAAGTTCAAAAAATATCGCAACTATCTAAAAATTAATCACTATCCTGGAGACACCAGGACTGATCAGGTAACTGTCCCTTATGTTCATGCTATTGTTAGGGCTAAGTTACCTTCTTTGTATTTTAGAAATCCTAAAGCGATTATCAAACCAAAACGCAAAATCTCTCCTGATTCACAAAAGTTGATAATGAAAAACATCGACAATATCAAGTCGGTAATGGAATATCTACCAGAAGAGATTGGTATGGAGCAGGAGTGTAAGAGAGCAATCTTGGATTATGTTGCTTTTGGTAAGGGTGTCGTTAAAATTGGGTTTGAATTTGAAAAAGATGACGAAAACAAGAAGATTATGGTTGACAGATTTTATGTTAAAAGAGTCGGTTATCCTAATGGTGATTTTATTTACGACCCTGAAAGTACAAATGGTTTAGCTGGTGCTAGATGGTGTGCTGAGAAAATTACCGAACCTCTTGAAGATGTTAAAGGAAATAAGTTGTTTGAGAATACTTCTGATTTGGAGTCAAACGCTACAATTGACGAGAGTATTCTACTTGATAATGATTCAAAGGTTCACGAGGTTAATAAGGATCGTGATAGACTTGAATATTGGCATTACTGGCATAAGGATAGATATGGTGTAGTTGATAAATGTTGTTATGTGGTCACAGACCAAAAGAAAATCCTCAAAGAATACGATTCATCACCTTTTGGGAGTGATTGGCCCTATGAAGAGGTCAATAACTATCAGGTTCCAGATTATGCTTTCCCAATTGGAGATATTGAGCCAATAGATACACAACAACAGGAACTTGATAATCTAGAGTCGATTTTAATCCGCCATGCTAAAACCTTTATTCAGAAGTATGTCGGTCAGAAGGGTGATTTAGATGAAAAAGCCAAATCTGCCTTAGAATCACCGAATCATACATATATCGAAACCAAAGATTCTCCAACAATCAGAGCGTTAGAGAATCCATCGGTAAATTCGACAGTTCCACTTTCAACTGATACAATTAAATTTGATATGACAAAAGTGACTGCTGTATCTGATTATGACACCGCAGTTGTACCTGAAAAATCACGCACATTAGGCGAAGCACAATTAATTCAATCAGGTTCAGAAAACCGCAAAGAAGATGCTCGTAGAGATATAGTTGAATTTATGAAACGAGTTTATAGGAAACTTCTTGTTACGGTTCAGATGTATATGACCGAGGATATGCTCCTTATGATTTCTGGAGATGGTTCATCAGCTAACGATTGGAAAAGTATAACACCTGAGATGATTGAAGGTGAATACGATGTCGATATTGAACCAATTTCAGTCTTACCAACAAACAAAAATCAGATTCGACAAGATACTTTACTTCTGTTTAGAGAGATGATTAAAGACCCGATGCTTCCGATTGAAGGTAAGAGTACATTAAGGAAATGGTTATTAGAAGCATTTGATAAGAAAGAGTTCGAGTTATTTACTACAACACCAGAATCGCTGGAGAACTCTATGTTAGCTAAAAACATTATGGAAGCCGATTTGATTAATCGAACACCACAGGGATATTCAACACCTCCAGGAAACGATAAATCCATACAGGTCCCTGGTGCTCAACCACAAACGGAGATATAATGCAAATAGTAATTAATTTACAACTTGAAAAAGAATTAGTTGATGCTAGGAAGCGATACATACCACGAAGAGAACCACGAAGAGATGATTCACGAAGTGATGCGTTATTGTCAGAATTAAGGTCAATTAAAGAAGGTATTAATAATAAACCTACCCCAATAGGAGGTAGCGTATAAGGAGAATTATGTCTGATGCAGAACCTTTGAAATCCGATGTTGAACCCGTAAGCCAAAGTCCATTAGGAGATGCTGGGACAACAAAAACGGAACCAACTAAGGAGGCAGAAGAACCTCAAAAGATGGATGTAGATGAAGGTGAAAATGAAGGTGAAGATGATGTAGATTTTATGGACCTGAAAACAGTTCCAAAGAATCTACAAAAAGCAGCGAAAAAACTTCAAGCAAGTTTTACTAAATCTCGTCAATCATTAGAAGATGAGTTAAAAACAAAACTCAAAGATGAAATTAAAAAAGAAGTTGAATCTGAGTACATGCAAAAGTTATCTGGTAATCCAAATCTTTCTGAAGAAGAGAAAACTCTACTCGAGTATATGGAAACACCTCAGGGCTCAGCGTTAAAGAAAATGATGTCTAATATCGCTAGGGAGACAATGGGTGATTTGCCAGCTAAGATTATGGAACAGGATGCTAAAACGGAAGTCAGAGAGGTCATCGAGGAATTTGGTTATGATATTATTGAAGCAAACAAAGATGAAATCATGTCACTTTCGGAACAATACAAAAGCGTACCTTTGAGAAATATTGTTGCTACTGTCCTATATCCAAAAGCAAAAGAAATGGGAGCAGCTGAAGAAAGAAGCAAATTCGACAGAAAGAGTCAATCAGGATTTCCTCAGAAAACTGGCACATCTAATGTGGTTGGTGGGAAAGCAGCTGAAACATTTGATGAAGCATTTTCGCAAGCTAGCAAAGAATTAGGTTATTAAATAAAGGAAAAACATGTCGTTAACATTCAGTATTCCTGATGAAGTACTGGCGACAACCCTTGCCAAGTATTCACCAAAACTTTCAGACAACGTATTTAAGTCAACAGCTCTTTTGTCAAAATTGATGCAAAAAGGAAACAAAGAGATGGTTGACGGTGGTGAGTCCTTGGTTGAGCCGTTGATGTATGACGTAAACTCTACCTTTGATTGGTATTCAGGTTACGGTATTATAGATACGACTCCTCAGGCTGGTATTACTGCTGCCAAATACAACTGGAAACAGTTGGGTGGTACTATTACCATTTCTGGTAAGGAAGCCAGACAGAATTCAGGTTCAAGCCAAATAGTCAATCTATTAAAAGGAAAAGTCAAGCAAGCAGAACAGTCAATGAAAAAGAAATTAGCTGAAGGTTTGTATTATGCTTCAGCTTCTGATTCTGGTTCTGAAATGCATTCTATCGCAACAATCGTTGCTGCTTCTGGTACAGTTGGTGGAATTTCCAAAAATTCTTACGCCTGGTGGCAGTCACAGTCTGGTACCGCAGCTTCGTTTGCTGCCAATGGTTTAGATGAAATGAGAAATATCTTTAATGATTGTACCGTTCAGGATCAGACAGATCATCCAGATATTATCATGACTGACCAAACCAATTTTGAGAGATACGAGAAAGTCCTTCAGCCACAAGAGCGTTTCCAGGATTCAAAGATGGCTGATGGTGGATTCCAAAATCTTCTTTTCAAAGGCGTTCCACTATCTTGGGATTATTATTGTACAGCTGGTAAGATGTATTTCTTGAATACAAATTATCTTAAACTCAAAGTTCACAAAGAAGCTGATATGAAGTTCGGTGAGTTCCAAGAGCCAGAGAACCAGGATGCGAAAGTAGCTAAGCTCATCTGGATGGGTGAGTTGGTTGCTAGCAACTGTCAGAAGCATGGAGTATTAACTATCTCAGCCGCATAAGAAAGGAGATAGTATGGCGTTTGTAGATACAGTTTCAGGTAGAACAGTCTATGGGAATCATAGAGTAGTCTGGGGAACATATGCACAGGGTGAAACCGATGCAGGTGGAGATATAGAAACAGGTTTGGATGTTGTATATGGTTTCTCAACAGTTCCTACTGGACAAGTTGGTTCAACAGCACCAAAATATTCTGTTTCTGGTGGTACAGTTACCCTAGTTACGGATAATGGTGTGGATGGAAATTGGATTGCGTTCGGTTTATAAATAAATTGTCTCGACTCCTAGAGATTAGGAGCTGACAGAAAGGTTTCAATGCAGATACAACGTGTTAATCGCACTGATGCTGAGAAAGTCTATATAGTTATCAAAAATGTTTCTGGTGCCACCATCACCACTGGTCTTGGTGCTAGACTCGTTGGTGGAGCTGCCGCTGAGGTAGTTTCAACCGATGGTATCCAAGCCGTAACTTCTACTGATGATGCAATGGTTCAGTTTGCTGGTATTGCGGTGGAAGATATTGCTGATAACGGATATGGTCGAGTACAAGCATGGGGTATCGTTAACTCCGTTCTTCTTTCAGCTGAAGCTGATAAGACAGTCGGTGTTACAGGTATCGCCAATTCATTCTTGAAAGCTGGTGCTGCTGCTGGTTCGTTTACCTCAACTCAGACAGCTCAGGCTCTTTCAACAATGGGTTATAAATATGTACAATGTCTAACTACTACGAATATTTCTGGTGGTTTGAATTATTGTAAAGCATTCGTCCGAGCTCTTTAGTTTCGGCACAGAACCCCTTACTAGGGGTTTCTGCTAAAACTAAAGGAAATGAGATGAAACAAAAGGAATTTTTTCGATGTGATACTTGTGGACAGCTTCTAGGAGACGATATGATACATCGTGGAGTATGTGGCGGGCACAAGTTGAAACCGACAAATAGGTGTAACTTATGGGAGTGGTTCCTAATTAAAATCGGGAGGATTAAATGAAAAAGATGCAAAGTAAGAACAAAGGAGAATCCCTGTCGTCTGCCGAGACAAAGAAAATTGTCAAGGTGATGATTGGGATACCCTAACGAGGGTCATACTCTCGTAGATGCCTATGACAACCGCCTTTTGATGATGTATCATTTGGGAATTCTGCAAACATTATCGCACTTTAACAAAAAAGAATACGCTGGAGTAAAGTTTGATATACCAGATAATACAGAGTTCGAGTTTTACCAAGCTACCGTAGGAAATGTTCTTACACCGATAGCCAGAGATAGAATTGCTAAGATGGCCGTTGATGAAGGTATGGATTATTTATTCTTCATAGATGATGATATGATTTGCCCAACAGATTTATTTGAAAGACTTTATAAACATCAAAAAGACATAGTAGGGGCATTGGCTTTCACTCGTTTTCCTCCTCATAAGCCTGTAATCTACGCTTTAACACAAGGTTATGATGAGGTTGAAAAGAAATCATATTATATATCCAAAGCAGTCTTGACCTATCCTAAAGATACCTTGGTTGAGTGTGACGCTGTTGGTTTTGGTGCTGTACTAATTAATGTTGAGGTATTAAAGAAAATGTCATCTCCTTGGTTTGTAGCCGCCACAGGAGCAGGTGAGGATATTCAGTTCTGTTTTGACGCAGGAAAAGCAGGATTTAAGGTTTATATGGACACCGCTACTAAACTTGGACATTTAGGTCCACCAAAAAATGTTACTGAAGAAGTCTACGAAGAGGAAACCAATAACAAGGAACTTCGAGAGATTTATGGTAGTTCTGTAAGATTCAATGGAGAAAAATATGACTGATGTAGTTGATATTATCATACCAACGTACAATAATCCTGAGCAGTTGGAGCAATGTGTATCTTCAATGCTACGTTCGTATGGAGGACATCCAATAAGGATAATTGTTGTAAATAATGGTGATACACCAATTGAAATTACCACCAATATTCCAGATACAATAAAAGTTATAGAAACTGGGAAAAATCTTGGTTGGGAGGGTGGTTTAATAGAGGGGTTAAAACACTCCAAATCAAAATATGTCATCTTTGCTAATGATGATATATATGTTCCTAGATCATCACTGTTCTGGGTTAAAAACTTTGTTAATCATTTTGAACGTTATGATGATGTTGGAGCGATTGGACCAAAAAGCAATGTAGTAGCTGGTTCACAGAATATCTGGTTTGATAACTGGATGAGAACTTTCTACGTTAGTTATTTAATAGGATTTTGTATAGCTGTTCGCAGAGAAGCATTAGACAAGGTTGGTGGAGTTGATGATACACTACCTGGTGGAGATGATATAGATTTATCTATTAGACTAACTAAAGGTGGATATAAGCTAGTTGTAATAAATGACTTGTTTATCTATCATCACGGATTTCAGACAGGAACTAGATTATTTGGAGATCAAAACAAACCAGGAGGTTGGAACTCTATTGAAATGTCAGATAAAACTAATATAGCATTGATTCAGAAGCATGGACTTAAAACTTGGTTTGAAACACTACATGGCAATATTTTCTCGAAGGAAGAAGAAATTGATTACACAGCAGATGAAGAAGGTAACATTATTAGAGAGAAAATTACAGGTGATAAAATACTTGATTTAGGTTGTGGTGGAAACAAAACAACTGATAAAGCTATTGGTGTAGATATATTTCCAAATGGAGTGTATATACCGCTAATTCAAAAAAATTCTGTTGCTGATATTACCGCTGATGTAACAAAAGATTTACCATTTGATGATGAAAGTTTCGATACGGTGATTGCTAGACATATCCTAGAACATTGCTTAGATACAATAGGGACTTTAAAGAAATGGATAAAAGTTCTTAAAAAAGGTGGTCAATTAATACTGGCACTTCCAAATGAATCATTAGATAGGACAATTATACTTAACTCTGAGCATGTTCACGTATTTACTAAAGAATCAATAGAAAGTATTGCATCTGTGTTAAATCTCGAAGTAAAAGAGATAATATTTGAGGGAAATTCAGCTGCATTTATATCAATATTGGAGAAAAAATGAAAAAACGTGTAGCAATCTACTATGAGAATAGGTTGGGGCGTAACGATGGATTCCCCCTGTATGCTTGGAATTTACTCCGAGATAAGGAATTATATCCTGATATAGATGTGGTACATCTCATACCTAATGGTGATTATGGACCATTTGGAAAATTTGACTTACATTTATGGATTGATTGGGGTGAAGATGGTTTAACTAATGTTTTACCATACAAAATTAAAGTCCCAAATGGCAAACTGGCGTATTTCGCTTCTGATACTCATTTGGGTTATGATTACAGATTAAAAATGGCAATAACTGCCGATTATGTATTCGTAGCTCAAAAAGAGGGTTGTGAAAAAATGGTTTCTGATGGTGTTAAGGATGCTGTGTGGCTTCCTCATGGTGTAGAGCCAAGAGCATATCCATCAGTACCAAAAGCACTTAAAAAATATGATGTTTGTTTTGTAGGTCATTTAGTTAGTCAGGAAAGAATAGATTTTCTTGATGAGGTATTTAAAAAGTTTCCTAATTTCTGGTTCGGTTCACGCTTATCAAGATATGTTAAGATAGACCCAAGTATTACTGATGATTGTGCAGATATTTATAAAAAGAGTAAGATTGTCTTAAATCCACCAACAAAAGGTGATGTAAATATGAGAGTATTTGAGGGAACAGCTACTGGAAGTTTAGTTTTAACAGAAGATGTCTATGGATTGAGTAACTTATTCAAATACAATGAAGAGATAGTAACTTATAAAAATACAAAAGAGGCAATAGAAAAAATAAAATATTATCTTAAACACGATGAAGAAAGAGAAAAAATTGCTGAAGCTGGTATGAAAAGAACATTAAAGGAACATCAATATAAACAGCGATTAGATGTTATCTTAAAGAAAGCAGGTATAATTGACTGACAAATATGTCACAAGAAAAGGACAACACTTCCAATATATAGTTGATGATGGGAAGCCATTTTATCGTGCTTTAGTAGATTATCAAGGATATGATTCAGATACTGACCCATATACAGAAGCTCACAATACAGGAGATTCTGGTGATAGTGGAACACTAAAAACAATTTTTCCAGGATCAGATGTAACTGGGTACCCTCCAGTATATTAAAATGAAAATTGAGCAGTTAATTAATGATTTAGTAAGTACTCTTATAGGGAGAAATAGACCTGTATCAGCAGAAGCACCGAAAGCATCATCAGAATTACCAGAAGATTTGGTGACTTATGATGACCAAGCTGAGAAAATGACTAGATTTCTTCGCCCAAGCCAATATTCAAACAAACCATCATTTCAAGGTGCAAGTGATGATATTTTAAGACTTATTTTACGTAAATCGTTAGAACATAATGTAAACCCAGATTTTGCTGGTGCAGTAGCTCGTCAAGAATCTAGTTTTCGTCCTAATGTTATTTCTCCTGATGGTGGATATGGGCTTTTTCAACCAACTCCATCTAGGGGCAGGATTGGAATAGGAAATCCAGCATATGATAAATACACAGATGAAGAATTACTTGAACCTGAATTTAATACTGAACTTGGCCTTAAGTACCTTAGACAGATGTTGGACATTGCTCAAAAAGATGTTGATACAGGAGTAGTTAAACCAGAGTGGCTGTATAGAGATGCTTACTCAAGATATAATTCTGGTAATATAAATACAACACCAGCTAAAAGAATGAAAATCAATAAAGTTATGGATTATATGGGTAAGCCAGAGTGGAAAAGATAATGAATTATGCAAATTTTCAATCCACAATCTATTGGAACAAATATTTAAGGATTAAGGAGATATATGCAATTCTCTGATATTTACAATTCGGTAGCAGACCAAATAGGAGATACTTCTACTACAAATATAACTCGAATTAAGAGATATATTAATTGGTCTCAGCAGGATGTATGTTCTAGAGAAAATTGGGATTTCTTAATGAAGCAATCCTATTTTCAGTGTACTGCTCCATATACGACAGGAACTGCTGTTGCTACAAACGGTTCTACAACCATAACAGGAACTGATACAGCTTGGACATCATCAATGGTTGGGAGAAAGTTGAAATTTGATGCTGATAGTGAATATTATACCATTGCTTCAGTCGAATCCGCTACTTCACTAACTTTAAATCAGGCGTATCTTGAAGATACAATTTCTACTGCTGAAGAGTACTCAATTTATCAGGATATATATTCTCTGGATTCAGATGTTGAAAAGATAGTTTCAATGTCTTGTCCAACTTCAAATGAAAAGATAGTTTCAATTTCACGTCAAGAAATGGATTATATGGACCCTTCTCCATTCTCCTCAGGAATACCAAATTACTATACTGAAGTTGGAAGAGATTCTAGTGGATATAAACAGGTTCAATTATATAATGTTCCAGATGATTCATACGTAATCTATTATTGGTATCGAAAACAGATAGCAGATTTATCTGGCGATTCAGATGAGTCAGTAATACCATCAAAATACCACCAACTACTATACTTTGGTGGTTGTTTTCAATACTATGATTATGACCAAGATGAATCTGGTACAGTTTATCGAGCACAATATGAGAACATGTTAGAGAATATGCGTAAGGATTATATCTCTGGACCAGAAGATAAAATAACAACTCTTGGGAGTTATGGTAATTCAAGTGTTGGACCGACAATTCAATTGCCACCACAACACTTTAAGAACAAATGAAAATAGTTCCACCGATGCCAAAACGTAAGTATCTTGAGGTTGAGGTTAGTGATTTTAAGGGAATGAACGATACTTTACATCCGAATCTCTTAAAAGAGAATGTTCTTACTAATTGTCTAAATTCTTACTCTAAAAATGGAACTTTGACTAAAAGAAATGGTGTTACTATTGATGGTGATACACTCACTTCTAAACATACTGAAGCGTTTACAGCTACAACCAAGAGAGATGCTGATAATACTACTGCTGATTGGACAACTGACGGAGTTGCTAACTTAAAAACCACTACAACAGCACAAGTAGATACGTCTACTAACTGGTATCCTGCTGGGTATTATTCATTTCAAAGGAAAACAGTTATATCATCAAATGGCACTATTGTAATGACTTACCACGATGGGGGAGGTATTAAAGCAAGAAAAACAACTGATAACGGAACTACTTGGGTAAATCTCGCTGGAGAAGCTGGTGAAACTACAATTTACACATACGCATACAATTACTACAATG
>Ga0172381_10007161_pt1 | contig 11073 bp, 7 predicted proteins | sample Leawel6488metaG_FD_119754 | JGI IMG/M metagenome (GOLD analysis project Ga0172381, IMG submission 119754) | Leachate microbial communities from a municipal landfill in Southern Ontario, Canada - Leachate well 64-88 metaG | ecosystem: Engineered > Solid waste > Landfill > Unclassified | place... | reverse complement strand
CACCTTCTTAATGCCTTTGATCCTTATCATGACATCCCCATCGTTCGGATATTCGGTCTCTATCTTCGCATGTATACTGTCCATATTCATTTCGTTGCTTATATACTGATGTATGAACAGAGTATTTCCCTCTGTTGAGTATATATAGTTATTTATGGATGATATGAACCTGATCACATTAGGAGGGCAGCACGAACAGGAAAATACTTCCTTCCTCTGTGTGATGGGATTCCTTTCGATCAGTGTCGTGGATATATTCCTACTGTTGAGCCATGGCTGTATCTCAAGCGGATTTTCATAGAAGAAAGCCTTTCCGTCAAGGGATATACCCGATAAAAAACCGTTATATATTATACGTTCCACAGTATCGGCATATACGGAATCCTTATCAAGCAGTATCATCCTCTGCGCAAAATATGCCAAAGCGATGGCTGCACATGTTTCAGCATAACCTTTTCTGTTCGGAAGATCATAATCGACGGTAAATGCTTCTGAAAGGCAGGATGTCCCTACACCACCGGTTATATACATTTTTTTGTTTATGATGTCATTGAAAAGCGCTTTGCATGCATTAAAAAGCTGCACATCATTATATCTTACAGCGATGTCAGTCATAGCAGAATACAGATAACCTGCCCTAACGGCATGTCCCTGAGCTGTTTTCTGCTCCCTAAGCGGCAGATGATCCTGTATCTGCAGGTTGTTGTAGCTATCTGATGTCGGTATGTCCTCTACTGAACCCCGGGTGTCTATAAAATGCCTGCTAAGTTCCAGATATGTTTTATTGCCTGTTGCATCATACATCCTTACCAGCGCCAGTTCTATTTCCTCATGGCCGGGCGTCCTGAATGCAGCAGAACCTTCCTCCACAAATACCTTATGGATATATCCTGCATAATCTTCCATAAGATCAAGAAACTTCCTCTTGCCTGTAGCCTTATAATATGCGACTGCTGCTTCCATAAGATGTCCTGCACAATAAAGCTCGTGATCTCCTCTGTGTTTCCATCTTTCCGCCGGGACTCTCAGAAAGTGTGAATTATAGTATCCGTCAGAAGACCGGTTCTTCTCGATCAGATCAACGATATGGTCGATGAAGGTTTCCAGTTCCTCATTTCTTTCCTTTTCCAGTGTATATGCTACTCCTTCGATCCATTTTGCCACGTCGGAATCATAAAATATATGAGGTATCACCTTATTATCCTCTGAGTAATCGAAAGCTTGAAACCTTCCGGTATCTGAAAATCTGTCTTTTACCGCCTTTATAGTTATGTTTTTGTTTATATCCTGTCTGATACTCCAGAACCCTTCGGTTATGTCGACTTTATCCAATTCAATATGCTTCATATAAAGACCTCCGTGTATGATGCTTATATTATTCTACCATACTGACAATATCTGCGGATGCGTGAAGAGCAAATTAAAAAAGCATGCACCAGGCATGCTTTTAATTGACTATCTGTCTGATGTTACTCGATCATCATGAAGACATTGGCCTTGAGCGTGCATATTCCTTCGATAGGAGCACCTGTCGCTGATGTGATCTTCATATAATAATTACCGCTGCCTATTTCGACGAGATTGGTGATATCCGTTGTTTTACTCGTATAAATATACTGTGCACCGCTCCCGTAGTTAAGAAGGTCGCTTTCCCTGTATATGTATATTATGAGTGCATTCTTGCTGATTCCCGATCCGGTCGCTCTGAACATATATGACATGGTGTTTTTATTAACTGATGTTATCCTGAACCAGTCAACATCATTCTTGGCTGAGATAGTGAATTCAACTGTTTCATTAGCCTGCAAGATGGTCGCTTTTTCCCATATGTCATTGTTTTCGTTATTATCCGAAACGCCTAATGTGAACAGAAGCGTCGTTGTATCATATATGGCTTTGGCTCCTGTTATTTTTATATAATATTCCCCGGCTGAACTTACCTTGAACGTGACTTCCTCGTCATATACCGTGGATGTCATTATGGGTTTGGCATCGCCCCAGTATTCCAACAGTTCATTGCCGTCAAATATCTCCACTTTTGCAAATTTATTGAATACCGATGAAAGCTTATACTTTATGACCTGGTCTTCTGATACCGTAGTTACTTTGAACCAGTCGATATCATTTGTACCGGATATGGTGAATCCTGTGGATACTCCCTGCTCCAATTCAATAGCGTCGGTGAATTCATTGTTGCTTTCATTAGTATCAGGAGACAAAATAGAATATGTCAGCAGACATTCATCTTTTATTATTGTGTCGGAAGATATGCATATATAATACCACCCTGCTTCATCAAGCATATATGATATAGGATCGCCTTTGCATACTGATGTAAAAATTAAAACCTCATCACCTGTATAAATTGCTGCATTGACATAAGCATCTGTTTTTTCTATATTCGTATTGAAACGTATCGTCTGAAAATCCTTTCTGACATATATCTTAAAGTAGTCCGTATCATTCAGCGCAGGTAATGTAAATTCCGATGTGCTGTCATTTGTAATGTCCTTTGCATTCACAAAACTGTTGTTCGGTTCATTTTCATCAGGTCCTATGAGTGTATATTGTATACTGATATTGCTTAATATCACGTCATCATTGGTTGTGAATACCTTCAGGCAATACTCATCACTGTCCGATGCGTAATAATAACTTATACCTTTCCCTGTGCTCCTGTATACCGGTGCGGCATCGTTCCCGTATGCTAAAAGCTCTTCATATACGTACCACCATACGGCGATCTTGTCAGAAGATGAGGATGTGCTGCTTAATAACACCTGCAGTGTCTGATCATTCCCGGAGGTTCTGATCATGAACCAGTCTTCATCATCTGCCGATGACAGAGTGAAAGTATTTTTTACATTATTCTGAAGCACGGTTGCAGACGCGAAATCATCATTGTTTTCATTCTGGTCGCCGTTTACGACATTTACATTCAGGGTGAGATCGTTGCTGATAGAGCCTGCTGCCGGAGGTGTGATCTTTATATAGTAAGTATCCGCTTCATCCATTTTCACACTATTTGAATCATTGAAAGCATTTGAAGTATATAAGTGTAACGCCATTGCATTTTCGGTCTGGATAGCAAGATCGCTGTATCTGTAAATACTGACCATAGCTTTGCTGTTTGTTGCCGCGTTATTTTTTAATATATAGTTCAGCGACTGGTTGTCAGAAGATAAAACGATCTTGAACCAATCCACATCATTTGAAGCAGATATATTAAGGTCATAATCCTTTCCGCTTCTTATAGCTGTTGCTTCCTGCCATGTATCGTTATTTTCATATGCATCTCCTGATATAAGGGAGTAGCTGAATTTCATTGCCTTTCCGACTGCCAAACTGCCAAGGATGGATATCCTGACATAATAGGTACCTGTCTCTTCTATTTTATGCGTAGCGGTCTTATTAACGCTGTAATTTGTTGCTCTCCTGTCAGCACTGTTGCCATATGTGTTCAGGTCATTCGCATAATAAAGTGCAGTAGTGACTCCGGTAATGGAAGGATCATCGCAGCTGACCGAGAAAGCAATAGCTTTACCGAGGGTGGTCACATCGAACCTGAACCACAATTCCCTGTATGCATCATTGAAGGATATTGAATATGATCTGCCCGCCAGAATAGCGACCGCATTGTTCCACTCACCGGTCTTTATCTGCGTGGTTGCTCCGACAGCAGCTTCTACCTTGCTGTTATCTATGACCGATGTTTCTGTTATACGGGTCAATTTCTCTGAAACCATTCCGCTTACACATGATGTACATAAAGAAAGGATAAGTATAAGTGCTGTTATGCATGTAACGAATTTTTTCATATAGCCTCCGCTGGTTGTCCAATGATTATATTAAGATATAATATATATCAATAAATGTAAATGATAATGACATATTTATTAACATATTCCTACAAAATATTATAATTATCGTATATTATATGATACTTCTGTATTTCAAAAAACCCAATAATATGCTAACATAAGAAAAGATAAGGAGCATTTTATATGAGAACCGTTCTTATAACAGGTGCGTCAAGAGGGATAGGGAAAGAGGCTGCCAGTGAATTTCTGAAGGCAGGATACAATGTTGTTGCCAATTATAACGATACACTGATCAGTCCTGATGATTTTCCCGGTTTCGAGGATCATGTATTATGCGTTAAAGCTGACGTGAGTAAATATAGCGAAGTCGTCAGTATGTTCCTAGCTTCCAAAATGGAATTCGGAATGGTGGATGTAGTCATAAACAATGCTGCAGTCGCACGTGAAGGTCTCATAACTGAAATGTCTGAGGAAGCATGGGATCTTGTCATGAATATCAATCTGAAGGGCATTTTCAATGTATGCAGATGCGCTATCCCGGATATGTTATATATCAAAAAAGGCAGGATAATAAATATTTCCTCCATGTGGGGCCTTACAGGCGCTTCCTGCGAAGTCGCATATTCCGCTTCAAAAGCAGGTGTGATAGGTTTTACAAAAGCGTTGGCAAAGGAACTTGCCATATCCGGTATTTATGTTAACTGCATAGCTCCCGGTATCATAGATACCGATATGAATAAAAATTACAGTACTGAGATGCTTCTGGATATGATACCTGTGGGTAGAATGGGCGTACCTAAGGATATCACCGATATGATGCTTCTTCTGGCCAATGAAAACACTTCCTTTATAACCGGACAAGTATTTTCAGTCAATGGCGGCACAGTGATATGACGAAAATAAATGCATAGTTTAAATTCAGTTCATAATAAAGCAATATAATGATAATACTGATTGACTGGTTGTGGGAGATGACTTTATATGATGAATAAAATCAAGAATTTTTTTATGGGCAGATACGGTATGGATCAGTTGTATCGTTTTATTATGGTCATATATATCATATTACTGCTCATTTCGATGATCTCAGGCGATCAGGTTTATATGTACATAGCTTTTGCTTTGTTTATTTATCAGATGTTCAGAGCATTGTCTAAAAATTTCACCGCGAGAAGGAAGGAAAATGATTCTTTCCTGAAATTATGGAATCCCGTGAAATATAAGTTTGCTAATCTTAAAAAGAGATTCCGTGATAAGACCCACAGATACTTAAGGTGCCCGAAATGCAGAACAGAAATAAGGGTACCAAAGAATAAGGGGAAGATCCGCATAACCTGTCCCAAATGCAGTGAGCAGTTCATAAGAAACGTATAAAAGACGAATAAATGCCATACAGCTGTATGGCATTTCTGTTATTGTTGATATAAAATACCCGTATTAAATATGCTAAGGGGGGATAGTATGGAATGGTTAGAATTTTTTGAGTCGGTCAGAACTCCTTTTTTTGATAAGTTTTTCTTACTTGTCACTCAAATGGGTGAAGAATTATTCTTCACTGTAATAATACTTGCAGTCATATGGTGTATAAATAAAAAAACAGGCTACCAGATGTTCTTCATATTCACATTGGGTTCGCTGATAAACCAGGTCTTAAAACTCATATTCAAGATACCGAGGCCATGGGCAAAGGGTATTGAACCCGTTGAAGGTTCGGTGGATGCGGCTACCGGTTATTCGTTTCCGTCAGGTCATACCCAGCAGGCTGTAGGATTGTTCGGTTCAATAGCATATTTTGTGAAAAAGACATGGGCCTACATAGTAATGACATTACTTACTCTGCTTGTGGCATTTTCGAGAATGTACCTTGGCGTTCACACGCCTGAGGATGTTTTTGCTTCTCTTGGAATAGGGATCGTGATCCTGGTCCTCTGTTCGTTCCTTTTCAGGATAGTAGGAAAATATAAATACGGAGACGCATATATATATGCAGGTGCAAGCCTTCTGACAGCAATAGCCATTATAGTTCTGTCATTAAATAAGACCGGTTCGGAAGAATTCCAAAGCGGAGTGGAAAACGGATGGAAATTGCTCGGATGCACTATAGGTATAGCGATATCCATTTTTATTGATGTCAAATATACTCATTTCGAAATTTTGGCTAAATGGTGGCAGCAGATACTGAAATGTGTTGTGGGTTTAGGTATGGTCCTTGCGATAAAGGTGTTATTAAAACAACCTCTGCTGGATCTTTTTAACGGATCTCATGTAGCTGACGGTATCAGATATTTTCTACTGATCATTTTTGCCGGATGTCTGTATCCGATGCTGTTCAGATTCCTGAAAAAGAAAGCTTAGAACAGAAGATCCCTCTATTGTCGATTCATATAAAAAGCACATACCATCACGATATGTGCTTTATATTTCTGTCTTTAGTTTTTTAGGTCTTATTCTTCAACATATTCTTTTATGTACATATTTCCTGTGGCTGTTTTCATTATGACATCAGCTTCATCTTCTCCTGAAACCAGAACTGGGAATTCATTGGTGAATTTGCCGGTGGAAGATGAGTAATGTACTGTAAGACCTGTATCTTTTGCAGTATACAATGTGATGCTCCCGGTATCGCTCTTAAGATAGAGACTGACTACAGAAATGCTGTCGCTTACAGTTATACTGCCTGTGCTGCTTCTTACTTCTGCAGTCTTTATCTGTCCATCCAGGCTTATATCCCCTGTATCCGTCTGTGCCTCTACAGTGTTTGCGGTCATGTTTATGACTGTCAGCTGTCCTGTCGCTGAATCGCTTGTAAAATCAGTTGTTTCAACATTGTTTAACTTAAAATCACCTGTATCGCCGTCGACATTTACAGACGGGCATATAAGTTTGTCAGCTGTTATCCTTCCGGTATCACTCTGTAGATCTATTCTATATTCAGCCTTAAGATCATTAAGCTCTAAACTACCTGTATCGCTTTCTATATTAATGCTATCGGCAAAGAGGTCGTTCGCTGATATCCTTGCTGTGTCTGTATGCAGAATAATATTACCTCTAGCCCCTATACCCGACACTTCTATCTTACCGGTATCAGATACCAATTCCAGACTGTCCACGCTAAAACCGGCTGCCTGTATGCCTGCTGTACTGCAGTTGACCGATACTGTTTCCATTTCATATGCCATAACGCTGGGTATTCTGACTGTTAGTTTTTTAGGAGCCATTTTGGTAAGGGTATTATCTACAGTGAACTCTATTTTAAGAACTCCGTCTTTTTCACTGTATTTGAGCAGTTCGCCTGATTTAAGCTCTCTTTGGCAGCTTTCCACAAAAACCACTGTATCCCCGTCATATACCTCGATGGCTACATTACTGCTCTTCCAGTCGATATCAAGAGAACGTACGGTATCTTTTGCTTCATAACTTGCTCTGTCGACATAGTCTCCGGTAAGTGTCTCGATCCTGTAACCTATAATATTTATGTCAAAAATATTGTCCAGTATCTTTCCTGCGACAAACCAGAAAGCAAGTCCCACTATCACCAGTATTATCACGGCATAGCAGATGGTCCTTATTATTTTAGATGTGATCGCGTTCATGTTATTTACCTCTTTTCTTCCGGTCCGAACCAGATATTCAAAACGCATTCAATAGCTGCAGATATGAGGAAAATGATCCATGTAAGGTGCCATGCCATTGTTTTAAAGCTAATTATTATGTACAGCGCAACTGTTATGAACCATAGAAAACCGGATATCGATTTTCGTATATTCATCCTTCTTGCTATATCCTGCATCTTTTCATTTGGATTATGCATGTTGAAGCATTTCGGCTTTCTTGAATTGTTATAGATCGTAAGCCCTGTTGCCATTGCGTTGAGTACGAATGGTACTGATACAGCCAGAATAACTGAACTGTAAACAATGCCCATTACGAGCGGTACCGCGGCCAGAACATATATCATCGCGCATACTGCTTTCAATGCCGCATATCTATGCGATTCTTCATTGTCTGATACTATATTGCTTTCCTGAAGTTCCGCAAACAGCTCTCTGAGATCTCCTATGCTTTCTATGGCAATGTTATATGCTGCTTCTTCGCTTTTGCCGTCTTTAATAAGATCGCTGTACTTTTCCTTGAGATTCTGCAATATCTCTTCCTTTACTTCATAAGCTTTCACAGTTGTGGGTGCATCCTTGAACAGATTATCCACATAAGCTTTTAATTTATTATCCATTATCTACTACCCCCGTGTCGATCAGTTTTTCTATCATTTCCTTTGCATTTCTCCAATCCTTTAAAAGACCGATGTATGCCTCTTTTCCTTTTTGCGTTATTGAATAGTATCTCCTTCGTGCGGAAACATTTTCATTTCCCCAGTATGAGATGATGTATTCTGCCTCTTCCAGTCTTTTAAATGCAGTGTACAGCGTCGCTTCTTTGAATTCATATTTTCCGTCTGTCTTTGTGGAAATATTTTTGTTTATTTCATAACCATAACTGTCCTTCTTCATAAGATGAGCCAGTATTATGGTGTCTGTATTCCCTCTTATAAGATCCGATGCAATTATCAATTTAACTCCTCCTTCCGTAATGTATCTCAGTTTTATAGCTACATAATAAATGATAATACTTCGCCTGTCAAGGTATTTCATAATAAATGTTTCACTTTTTTATCTGTATACATGTCTTTACAGATTACTGCCATTTATATCCAATTAAAAACTGTGGTTCATTGACTTACCCTGTTAATAACTTATTTCGGAATTTATGGCATAAATAAGGGCATAATTTGTTTTGACAACCTCTTTTCCACAGACAGTGGGGTTTGCCTGTGGATAACTTTTGCAATAAAAAATGCCTTGTTTAAGGGCATTTATAATTACAGTATATTATTGCTGGAGACTTTTCCACATTTACTGTGGAGATCTATCACACATCATTTTGTGAGTTTTCGTCTGATAAAACATCCGTTTCTTCTGATTCATCCTGTGAAACATCCTCTTCTTCTATGGCCTCAGGATCTTCAAGGTCTTTGTCAGTCTTTGTTGCAGCGACCACACTGTTGCCTTCATCTATCCTCATCAGCGTGACTCCCTGCGTCGCCCTTGAAAGTATGCTTATCTGTGATACATCCATCCTTATGATATCACCCATCAGACTTATAAGGAGAATGTCATTACTGTCATCCGCTATCATCGATGACACGACACATCCTGTTCTGTCTGTTATCTTGTATGATATCACGCCTTTTCCGCAACGTCTCTGTATCGGATATTCGGATATGTAAGTCCTCTTGCCGAAACCATTCTTTGCTATCAGGAGCACTGTATCATCTTCTTTTACCAGTTCCATTCCTATAACAAGGTCATCATCTTCAAGCCTTATTCCTATGACGCCTTTTGCTGAGCGGCCGGTTTCTCTTGTGTCTTCCTCAGTAAACTTGATCGCCTTACCCTGCATCGTGAACAGCATAACGGTATCGCTTCCGGATGAATGTCTTACACTTATAAGCTCATCATCATCCCTTAAAGTTATTGCTATTATGCCTCCCTTTCTTATGTTGGCATATTCGGATACCGGTGTCTTTTTCACAAATCCGAGTTTGGTGGCCATAATAAGGTTCTGGGTAGTGTCATAAGTGTCAACAGGTACTATGGTAGTTACTTTTTCGTCCGGGTCAAGCTGAAGAAGATTCACTATCGCGGTACCTTTTGCCATTCGTCCGGCCTCAGGTATCTGATAAGCTTTCAGCTTATATATCCTTCCTCTGTTTGTAAAGAACAGCAGCATGGAATGCGTACTCGTGGTGTACATGTCTATGATGTTATCTTCTTCTCTCGTCGTTATACCCAATATGCCTTTCCCGCCTCTGTTCTGACTCTTGTATGTGGCGATAGGCAGTCTCTTCACATATCCGAATCTGGTCAATGTCAGGATGACCTTTTCTTCCTTGATAAGGTCTTCATCTATAAGGTCTTCATCGCTTTCTTCGATCTTTGTTCTTCTCTCGTCACCGTATTTCTTTTTGATAACATCAAGCTCTTCAACTATTACCTTATTGGTCATTTCCTGGTTTTCAAGAATACTGATATAGTATTTGATCCTTTCCTGCAGTTCATCAAATTCGCTTTGAAGTTTGAGGATCTCAAGCCCGGTCAGTCTTCCTAATCTCATATCGACTATGGCCTGCGCCTGCCTGTCCGTAAAGTCAAACTTGGCTATCAGGTTCTCTTTGGCTTCAGGCTCACTGCTGCTCTTTCGGATCGTTTCGATCACTTGGTCAAGTATATCAACAGCCTTTACAAGACCTTCCAATACATGCGACCTGGTCTGTGCTTTATCAAGATCGAACTTAGTCCTTCTCTTTATTACTTCTATCTGGTGTGCTATGTAATGCTCAAGCATCTGCTTGAGATTCAGTACCCGTGGTTCATATCCTACATTCGTCGGTACCAGTGCAAGCATATTCACATTAAAGGCTTCCTGAAGCGATGAATGCTTATATAGTCTGTTCAGTACTACGTTTGCATTTGCATCTTTCTTAAGTGTGATTACGATCCTTATTTCATCATTTCTGTCGGACTCGTCATTTATATCGGAGATACCCTCAATGGTTTTTTCCTTGACCATTTCAGCTATGTTTTCAATAAGCCTTGCTTTGTTTACCTGATAAGGAAGATCCACTACTATGATCCTCTGCCTTCCATTAGGTAATTCCTCGATCTCGGCTTTTCCTCTTACAACGATCTTGCCTCTTCCGGTCCTGTATGCTTCAACGATACCGCTTCTTCCCATTATCGTTCCATAAGTAGGGAAATCCGGTCCTTTTATTATCTTGATCAGATCATCTATCGATATGTCAGGATCTTTTATGACCGCAAAGATGCCGTCTATGATCTCAGTCAGATTGTGAGTAGGGATATTCGTGGCCATGCCTACTGCGATCCCGCTTGAACCGTTGACTAAAAGATTGGGGAATCTTGATGGCATCACTACAGGTTCCATTTCATGGTCATCAAAATTCGCTTTGAAATCCACCGTTTCCTTGTTTATATCGCCAAGCATCTCCATAGATATCTTTGTCAGCTTGGATTCGGTATACCTCATTGCAGCAGGGGGATCTCCGTCTCTTGATCCGAAGTTGCCGTGACCGTCTATCAGAGGATATCTCAATGTGAAACTCTGTGCCATTCTTACCATACTGTCGTATACGGCAGCATCTCCGTGCGGATGATACTTAGCTAAAACTTCACCT